>X287_Common_Brushtail__coassemble_50_pt1 | contig 23807 bp, 19 predicted proteins | sample X287_Common_Brushtail__metabat2_low_PE_002 | metagenome-assembled genome bin X287_Common_Brushtail
GAATAAAGGTTCCAACACATCTGCATATTCTTCAAGTATTTCAAGAAGATATTTATCCCAGTGCCTTGCGTCACTATCCGAATCACCAAACACATAATCTACCTGTCCGTAGTCAATTACATCGAATCCCGGCATGGCCTTGCTGGCACCTGCTGTTCTGTATGCTACTGCATCAGCAAGTGTAAATGAAACATTTGAAATATCATCTGTATTTATCCAGCTGCTTATGTCAGCTCCGGTTGCTTCTTCTGACGTACCGTTTTCTGTCTGAGTTTCTGCTTCTGCCTTTGCAACGGCTACAGCACCTTCAACGTATTCGCCATACATTTCATCCACATATAATGAAAGTGATTCTCCGAGAATTTCAGACGGTACGTGTCCTCCATCCCATTGCCATTCTATAACAGCATCTACACCGGCATTCAACCACGCTATCTGCAAATTGAGTGATGAAAACATTGACATATCGCCTTCTGAAACACCCATCACAATTCGTGTCCATGTGGGATCTTCTGTGTCATCTTCGCCGATATATTCAAGCGGATTGTACAATGAAACTATATTATTCCCATATTCATCGCCTTCATACACTTCCTCAATATCGGTTTCATATGCCTCAACCATCTCTTCGTATGAACTGTAGTTTGCAGAATTTGTGGAACCGGTTGCTGACTGCGTCGTACCTGCATCCGGAGTTCCCACTGCCTCTTCATCCGATGAATCGACGTCACTGTCTACTATATCATCCGGAGCATTTCCGTCACCAATATTCACATTTTCTGAATCTGTATCTGCATTGCCGGTTTTCATATCTCCTGATGGAGCATTTCCGTCTTCGATTTCTCCGGCTTCAGATGAAATATCATCTGGAAGTTCTCCATCCGGAAGTTCTCCGTCTTCAATTTCCATATTGCCTGATGGAAGATTTCCATCACCGGTATTCTCTCTGTCAAAATCAGCTTTGCCGCCCATTCCGCTTGTCGCATCACCCATCATATCAGATCCGGTGCTGCTTCCCTGTGTGTATCGTCCTTCTATAAATGCTTCTGCTTTATCTTCCGTTGTCATTGCAGCAACTTCATCATCGCTAAGTGCATTTCCGTCTTCATCAAACCAAGTCCATCCTGATGCATAGTCCAGATTATCAAGATACCACTGCAGGTTTTCCGTAAATTCTGCAAGATACAGATCAAGATATGTTCCATAGTACCCGTTTGTTTCAGGATATTCATCTATGTCATATTCTATTGTCAGTTCTATTGTATCTTCGGTATCTCCGTCGCTGTTTAAATCAAAACCAACATCTGCTTCATTCACGCTTAAATTCTGCTCATTTATATACTCCATATATGCCGATGAAAGATACTCGGCAAGCTGTGCCTGGAAAGAAGTCCCAAACTCATAAGTCGTATCCATATAATATTCAAAAGCAAGAGCCATGTCTGCTTCATAGAGAGATGTAATTGCACTGTATGCTACACAGCCCCACATTCCGTCAGACAAATCGTATTCTGTATCATCTATTGTTACCGTTGTAGAATATGAACCGTCTTCGTTTTTATAAACTCCGACTGCTCCGGCTTCTATCAGATAATCATAATAATCAGAATTATTGGATGTTGCTGCAAGCATTGTTGCATGAGCACCGCCTCCTGAACCGCCGGTGGACACAAAATAATCCACACTCCCCGGAAGATTGCCAAGCAGAATGTTATACTTAACATATCTTGTAGCCGCTTTTTGGTCTACAAGGCATGATGGCGCATCTCCGGTATAATATGTATCTCCGTTTTCATCTTCAGCCGTATCCTGTTTCCCTCTGTTTCCGCATGCAACATTAATATATCCTTCTGCCGCATAACTTGTTGATGCATTTGAGTTTTGTGATGAACTGTAACCTGCTGCTCCCGTGTTTATAATAACCGGAGCTGTAGCTGCAGTATACACCTGACCATTTGTACTGGTAATTTCCGCATCATAATCAATAACCAGTGAGCCATTTACCGATTCATCATAGTTCTCAGATGTTACATCTGCTTCTCCGTCGTCGTCAGTATCAATTCCCGTAACATATGCTCCCGGAACACATACAGACACACCCTGTTCATCCTCAATTTCAGGATATGCAACTGCACTGACCGGTGTCAGCACCCACGCATCTGAATCTGACGAGTATGTCCATTCCTGACTCTCATTGTTTGCCAGATTAAGTGTTTCTTCGATCTCATCTTTATCTGACGTTGAACCTGATGATGAGCTTTCGGAATTATCGGATGTTCCGCATGCACAAAGTGAAACCACCATCATCAAGACCAGCGCTAAAGAAAATATTTTTCTAAAGCGCATTTTACATATTTTGTTTTTCATTCCATACCTCCTGTATATTTTTTCGCACAAAATCTACCTGTAAAATGTGAACATTGAATGAAGATTTGTTTAATATTAGATGAACATTTAGCCCTATATTCCCATCTCATTTCATTAATTAAACCAGCCTCTTTTTCCGCGCGGTTCTCTTGGTTCAAAGCCATCAACCGCCCGTCCCTGCAAGATTCTCATTGGATTCTCGTTCATATAAAGCTCTGCATGTTCCGGAGAAAATTCCTCTGAAATTATATCTGCCACGTCCGCCATGTACGGTGTCCTGAACTCTGAACTGTGAGCATCACTGGCAATCACATGCACCAGGTTACAATTCAAAAGCTCCCATGCTGCTTTCATTGCATGCTTACCAAATCTTCCTTTTATACTTCCTTTATTCATCTGAATCACACATCCTTTTTCCAACAGTTCATATGCAAACCTCAGCTCTTTTTGGACTGTCTGATATCTTTCCAGATGTGCGATCACCGGAATGAAACCTGCGTCTTTCACTTCTTCCGTATATTTTTCCATGAGCCATTTATCTTCATTGAAATTAAACTCCATAAGAGCATATCTTGTATTATTAATTGTTTTCAGCTTACCCTGCCTTAGGAGCTCACCCATCCCCGGAAAAGAAAGAATTTCCATTCCGGGATATATTTTTAAATTAATATCATTTTTTTCTAATTCATTTTTGAAATAATTAAAAGCTTCATCATAGCTGTCAGCAAAAAAATCTTCATCTGCATAGCTATGCGGAGTGACAGCCATATGCGTAACCCCGCTTTCTACAGCCAGCTGAGCCATTTCAAGAGATTCATTTATGTCTGCTGAACCGTCATCCATCCCGGGCAATATGTGAATGTGTATATCAACCATTTTTTAATACCAAGCCTTAAATCAAAAGGCCTTCTCCTTTCTCACTTCTTATATAGATGGATCTCTTCCATCGGATATTATTTCCTTGCAATTAACGGTGTTTTATACTAAACTTAATATGTTAAATAATTCAATCGAGGTAATTTATTTATGAAATTTATTTTTTCATCACTAAAATACATAGCTGTTATCGTTTCTTTATGTATTGTTGCGGCATTATTCCTGTTTGAAGATAACATCACCGGCTATTTTGAAGAAGTCAAAAAATCTTCAATTTCAATTTCTGCCGATGAGGACAGCGGCTCATCATATATCGTCACACCAAGTGAAGATCTTGAATACGACGGCACTTCCACTCTTGACGTGATGGAAGGTGTATCAGCTGTTGACACAGACGGAAGTGACATCACTGACGACATCACTGTACAGATCATTTCAGGTGACAGTTTCAACGAAAAAACCGTCCGCTATTCGGTTTTCAATTCAAATTATCAGTTAATCACCAAAGACCGCACACTAATTTTATCAAACTACGAAGGTCCGTCAATTTCAGTAGATCTGGATATTGACATTGATGACTATGATTTGTCAAACATTGTATCAGAGCTCATTGAAGTGGGCGCCCTGTCTGCAAAAGACGGTTATGGCAATGATGTCTCTGAAGACATTGCATTTTCATATACCCTGATTAATTCGAGTTCTTCTTTATATCAGGTAGTCTTTTCAATAAATAACATATATGGCGACACAGACAGCGTATCGTTTAACACAAATATTTATTCAGCTTCAGACGGTCCGACCGTCACATTAATTCAAAGCTCAGTAACCATTTCAGTTGACTCCGATTTTGATCCTATGGACTATGTGGATTCAGCCACGGATACAAACGGAGAAGATATAAGTGAACTGGTAAATGTGTCAGGAGATATCAACCTTTCAAAAGCAGGGCAATATACTCTTACATACTCAGTCACAAATGCTGACGGTGAAACATCACCAAGCGTAAATTTAATTGTATATGTAAGATAAGAGCATCTGAAATTTTATGAAAATGCTCAGCTTAAAAGCTCAAAGCAATCCGCAAAACCACTTTTATTTTGAATATGCAGCATGAAAACATGCTGCATATTTTATCTACTGTACCGGCTTTTGACCTTTTATTTTTGTTATTTCTTTATCTGACTGCCTTTTTGTTTCTCTGCTCTTTGCAGTATCTTCAGGCTCTTTTTTCTTTTTTGAGGAAGATGAGCCATAACCATAGCCGTATCCGTACCTTCCTCCATACTTACCGTATTTTCCGTATTTACCATAACCATAGCCATAACCGTAGCCATAGCCATAGGCACCATATCCATAACCGCTCAATCCTGATTCAGCAAGATTTAAAACACATCCGATAATTTTTGTTTTGCTGTAGGAGACTGTCTGAATTGCATTTAATATCTGTCCCGTCTTCACATAATCCTGTCTTACAACATATACGATTCCATCTGCGTATTTTGCAACTATTGACGCATCAGCAATGGTTCCGCATGGAGGTGTGTCTATGATGACGTAATCCATTTCCTTTTTAAGACATTCTATAACATGTCTCATTTGTTCTGAACCGATTTTAATGGTTGGCCTGGCGATACTATCATCGCAGCCGAGAATATATAGCCCTGTTTTCTTATCTCGCTCTAAAACATAATTATCTTTTTTCTGTTCCAGTATCGTTGTCAGATTGCCATTTTCACCTGTAATATCAAGTATTTTTCTGATTGTCGGATTTCGAAAATCTCCATCAACCAACGCAACTGTCTTTTTCTGTTTTGCAATTTCTATTGCAAGATTTAAGGACACCGTACTTTTCCCTTCATCAGGCAGACTGCTTGTGACCATAATCACATTTCCCTTGTCCTCCATCTCTTTAAGCGTCCTTATTCTTATCATTCTCATGGATTCCTTAAAAACCTCTGGAACTTTAGGGTTAAGAACAGTTATTGAATTATCAAAGTCATTTGCGTGCTTTTTAAATTTAATTCTTCCGATTGTACCAAGCTGTTTCTGATTTAATTTATATTTAATATCTTTTTTTGTCCTTATTGTATTTCGCGTTATGGCATAAACAAAAACCAGAACAAAGAGGATTACAGCAGCACCAAAAATGGCAACAAGCATATTTCTGCCATAGCTTATTCCGTTTATCGGCTCTGTGGGAATATGCGGCGGAATCTGCATGTTCATCTGTGAATCACCGATTACATATTGTGCAACAGACGGATAGTTATCAATTACCGATATCAGTATATTGTAAGCATCTTCCGGATTAGTGCTCGTTACTGACAATGTGAACATGTTTGAATCCGATACTGCCTCCGCCGAAATTGTCCCATTGATATATGATACACCCAGATCTTCTTTCAAAACATCTGTAAAAACATCACTGCTTAATATATACGGAAAAGTAGCTGCCATTTGCGAAGCACTTGATGAATTGTAGTAATATGAGTATGTATCATCCAAGCCAGTTGAAGAGCTACCCGACGACTGTACAGTGATTGTGAAAGTTGCTTCTGCCGTGTACATTGGAACATAACTGTTTATCTCCCTGAAACACACCACAATACTTAATAATGCAGCCAGAATAGGAAAAATCCACCACATTTTCTTTAAGCCCTTAAACATGTCTCCGAAAAGCAGGGGCATATCTATTAAATTTTCCTCTTCTTCATTAAAAGAATTACTGTTTTCGCTCATTTGTTACTCCTTGGCACTTTGTGGTTTTTTTGTCTCCTTCATCTTTTCCGTTGAAGCTTTTTTACCGGAATAGCTGTCATATTTACCATAATATTTGTAATAACCATATCCGCCATATGAACCCGCCGTTTTGAAAAATGTTTTAACATTATTGAAAACGCATCCGATCATTTCTGCAGTCCCACTGCTTAACTCTTCAATAACATCATTTATATTTATTGCAAGAGAACGATTCTGACTCACAACAAGAAGTGATGCGTCAACCATTTCATTTAATGCTTCCGTATCGGAAACTAACGATACAGGAGGTGAATCGACTATGATAAAATCAACTTTTTTCCTGCATAATTCGAGCATCTTTTTCATGTTTTCAGATGTGATAAGTTCAGATGAATCACTGTATCCTTTTTTATTGTATAGCAGATAAAGATTATTGTCACTGTCGTATTTAAGGCATTCTTTGAACGATGCCTCACCCTTAAGACATAAAGCAAAATCTTTTACTTCTTCCTTCTTTGAGGCAAACATTTTATATAAAGCCGGTTTTCTTAAGTCGGCATCTATAAGCAAAACCTTTTGTCCGTTTTCAGCAAGAGATAAAGCTATGTTTGCAGAAACAGTACTTTTACCTTCATTTTCCTCCACACTGGTAATTAAAAATGTACCATAGCCTTTTGACTTTGCCATATATTCCAGTTTCACACTCATTTTATGAAACGTTTCCTTAAAATAGAAACCTACTATTGGATTTGAAATGAGAAGACTTTTATTCGTTTTCCGTATTTTTGACAAAAGCGTTTTATTTTTATCCTCATGATATACCGTTGCAAAAAGCGATGCTTCCAGCTTATTTTCAAGTGCTTTCTCTGATTTAATAGTGTCAGTCATGATAGAGATAAGTATAATTATGGCTATCATAAGAGCAGCCATTGCAACTATTCCATATTTTACATAAGTTTTTACACTTATACTGTTTGCTGCCGATACCGGCACTTCCGGATTACTAATAATATTAAGAACTGCGTTGCTGAACATATAATCAGACAACTCAGAATAATTATTTATGATGGAATTGAGAATTTTATACGCATTTTCAGGCGTGTCTGCCACAACTCTTACAACAAGCAGATTTGTTTCTGAAACAATACTTGATTCAACCGTAGCAGGAAAGCTGTCCATATCCAGATCTTCCATAACTAGCTCCTGCAATGCATCACTGCTGAAAACCTCGCTGAAAACATCTGCCATTCTGTTCGCTGTTGTAAGATTGTTATACACCGTTCCCGAGCTGTTGCTGGCACTGACTACGAATGTGACGCTTGAACTGTATGTTTTTTCATTCATGCAGTTTGCCGCAACATACGTAAGCATCCCGCCTATGATAGCAGCCAGTATGACAAACATAATGTTATGCAGAACGTCTGATATTATTGTCCTCAAATCAATATTAAATTTTATCTCATCTTTATCAATATTTGCCATGCGACTCTTTCCTTCTTTAAACGCTTTTTAAAAGCGTTTTTTTAATAATCTTTAAATTCTATACCCTGTTAAAAATATGATATTAGCTTATGTATTTCTTCTTTATCAACTTCCACTACTTTGGAATTACTAACCCTGTATACTTTATCACATTGTGACAGCACACTCAGCCTGTGTGTCGTCAAAATACATGTCCTGTTTGTGGAAGATGCCGAAATGTTTTTAAGCAGCTCCTTTTCCGTATCCGGATCCAATGCCGATGTTGCCTCATCAAGCAGGAGTACCGGAGCATTCCGCAAAAGTGCTCTGGCAATTGAAAGTCTCTGATTCTGACCCTCAGAAAAGCCGGTTCCCTTTTCACCTACTTTACTGTTAATGCCATTTGGCAGCTTTTCTATAAAATCATATGCACAGGCCTCTTTTAATGCCCGGACGATTTCTTCATCCGTTGCTTCCGGTTTAACCATACGCATATTTTCTGCAACTGTTCCCGAAAATATTGTATTACCCTGCGGAACGTATGACATAAATTTTCTGGCAGATACGGAGAATGGTATTTTTGTACCCTCGCAATCCTCTATATATCCTTCTCCTTTACCCGTTTTCAAAAGGCCCAGAATAATTCTTATTGTGGTAGTTTTCCCTCCGCCTGAGCGACCCACAAGTCCGACTATTTCATTTGGCATTGCACTTATTGATGCATTTTCAAGGACAATCTTATCCGGTTTCGACTTGTAACTGAAACCTGCATTTTTCATATATACCTTTATTCCGCTGTCAACTGTTTCGTTTTCTATATGCTGTGCTGTATCTTCGTATTCCGCTTCTTCTTCCGGCATGTCAATAAGTTCCATTATTCTGCCTGCACTCGTTGTTGCCGAGATTGCAGAAGGAAACATTGAAACAAGAGTTGAAAATGCTGAAGAAAGCGAACTTGCAAGCTGAATAAACATTGTGAGAGTTCCGTATGTGATGTGGTGGTGCCACAAACGATACAGACCCCAGCCAAGACACAAATATGTTGTCAACATTCCCACCACTGACATAAATGCTGATGTATAGATGGTGAATTTATTATAATCAAGAGACATATTAACATATTTATCCTGAACTTTTACAAGTCTCTCTTTAAATATTTTGTTTAAATTGAATCCTTTTACTGACTGGATATTGGAAAAAGACTCCTGATTAAATGCCATCATCTCACTGCTGATTTCCAGTCTTTTTTTATTATATTCCCGCATCTTTTTTGCAAGCTTTGTAGATACAATAAGAGTGATTGGAGCTGCGAGCAGTGCAAGCAGTGCCATTGTTGCATCGTAATACAGAATAACACAGAAGATTCCGACAAACTGCGCAAATTTTGTAATAAATGATGGAATCCAGCTTATTACACTGCTTGATACTGTATTTGCATCATTTGTAAATCTGTTTACAATGTCACCACTGTGATATCCGGATATATATTCCCAGTCAATATTCATTATCTTTTCATAAATATCCAGCTGTATTTCTCTGTTAACTTTTAAAGTTATTCTTGTACCAATATAGCTGGCAAGAGAACTGATAAGGATGCTTCCAAATGCAGTAATAACAACTACTGCGCCAATTGTAAGAACATTGAATCCCGACTGTCCGGTGATTGAATCAACAAGATATTTTGAAGCAACGCTACCGACAAGTCCCACACCTGTGCTGAGCAGACCGACAAAAATATAAAAAGCTATCGCACCCCAGTACTTTTTTGCGTATCCGTACATCCACTTTGCTTCAAGTACCATGTTATATAAGGAGCCGTCTTCTATTTTTCTTTTAATTTTATCAATAAAACTGCCCATTTTTTCCGCAATCCTACCTCTTCCCTGCTCCGTACTCCCGCATTCCTACAACCGTATTCCGCGGGTCCCCTTCCCCGCTTCTTCCTCATTTCCCGGCGTGTCATAAAGTCATGATTTCACTTTCATGCAAGCATGACGTGAAATCAGACCTTCTGACACTTAAACCAAAAAAAATCTCCAAAGCATAGCTTTGGAGTAGTAAAACTGGCCCACAAGGATTCGAACCTTGAAATGCTGGAGTCAGAGTCCAGTGCCTTACCATTTGGCGATGGGCCATTAGCAACATCAGATATTCTAGCACACAAGACTTGCGATTTCAAGCATTATTTGCTAAAATTCCGGCATTTTTTACTCTCTGACGATTACTACAAGTCTTGTTATGCCTTTGTTTCCGTTATCATCTTCTGCACTATACTTAACCGTATATACACCCGGAGTGCTTAAATCAACTTTTGACTTGAGGGTAACGGAATCCTTATCCATTTCTTCACCGTAACTTCCCGTTACGCTTTCTACATAATCGGAAGGATCAAAGTTTTCTCCCGAATCAACATATACAAGGTATGTTGAGAGTTCTATTGTTACAGCCAGATCTTCTGACGATACAACATAAACCGGAAGCGTCTCTTCTACAGTGTCTCCGAGACTGTTCGTAACCTGAATGGTTATTTCATACGAGCCTTCTTCTGTTGTATCCACTGTTGAATCAACTGTTTTGATTTTATCATGAATATAACCGTCTATTACATCAACCGCGTCAACATAATCAAGTATGCTGAAAGTCTGACCCTGTGTGAACACAAGAGCCTTCTCCAGAATGAATTCAGGGGATGTGTAATCGGTATATGAAAGTCGTCTTGTGAGTTTTGCAACATGATTATCACTGTCAACCACGGCATATGTGACATTACATACACCTTCTCTTATAAACTGGGATATTTCCTCTATGAAAACATTTTCAGTTATATCGCCATCTTTATCATCCCATGCAGAAACGCCATCATACAGGATGGCTTCATCATCATTGATGCTCATTTCTATAGTATCAGTTGTGCAGGAAATTGTGGGTAAGGTTTCATCTGTGGTAAGCTTATTCCAGTCAAAATATAATAAGAATACTATTAAGGATATGATAAAAATTGTGACTATAACACGTTTTAATATGTGCATTTTGTTCTCCGATAATTCAAACTATATTAATTATACTTGTTTTTTGAATATATGCAAGTTTTTTATAGCTGTCAGAGATTCTAAAAAGACTGAAAAAACATCTTATTATTTTTCATTCATATTTTCATTATTCCTTATCCATTCCCGAGATTCCATTACTTATAAGTGAAAATCCAAGAATCATGAGTATTATAACAATTCCCGGAAATATAGCGTACCACGGCGCTATGAACAAATAGCTCTGTGCTTCTGAAAGCATTCTGCCAAGACTGGCCTCAGGTGGCTGAACGCCCAGACCCAGATAACTCATCCCCGCTTCTGCCAGAACAGCATTATTGAATCCGATTGCTGCTGAAGTCAGTATACTTTCTGAGATATTCGGCAGTATATGTTTAAAAAGAATATATGTTTTTGAAGCTCCCATTGTTACTGCACTTTCAACATATCCATACTCTCTTATTTTGATTGTTTCACCTCTTGCCATTCTTGCAAAACTTGGAATAAATATAATTCCCAATGCCAAAATAACATTTGTTTTTCCTGTGCCGAAAACCCCGACAAAAATCAGTGCCAGCAATATATTCGGAAATGAAAGCACCATATCACATATACGCATTACCGTTTCATCAAATATGCCTCCGATATACCCCGAAAACAGTCCTAGAACCGTTCCTGACACAGCCCCTATAAGTACCGTACATGCCGCAATAAACATTGTAGTTCCAACACCTTCCATCACTCTCGAAAAAATGTCTCTTCCATAATTATCAGTACCGAAAATATGAGCAAGACATGGAGCCTGATTTTTTATTGCATAATTCATCTCAGTCGAATTATATGGCGTCCACACCAGTGACAGCAGCGATATTATAATGAATATTCCTGTTATAAACAGACCTGTTTTAAAAGACTTACTTTTAAGGAAAGCATTTTTACCCATTACGCCGCCCTCCTTTTATTAAGCTTTATTCTCGGATCTGCGATATGATACAAAATGTCTGCCAGAGTATTTATGATTATCACAAGTGCAGTTATATAAAGTACAGTTGCCTGTACAACCGGATAATCCCTGTTAAGAATTGCATTTACGAGCAGTCGTCCCATTCCGGGTATACTGAAGACCTGCTCTACAATAATACTTCCTGCAAGTATGTCCGTGATAACAAGCGCCATAAATGTAATAACCGGCAATATGGCATTTTTCAAAACATGCCTGTAAATTATCCGGTTTGAACTGTATCCCAACGCCCGTTCTGTTTCAACATACCCACTCTGCATCTGGTTTAATATGCTTCCTTTAAGATATCTTGCAGTCATAGCTATTTTGGGAATTGCTATTGCTATCGCTGGAAATATCATATATGTCATTGCGCCTGCAATATCATCCACAGGCGAAACATACTGTCCGGGACTGAACCATTTAAGGATGAGACCAAAAACATATGTCAGAATCATCCCCATGAAAAAAGGCGGAATAGCCATCGAAATGTGTGTAGACGCATTTATAACCGAATTTACAATATGATTTTTCTGCCTTGCCGCAGTTATTCCGAGCGGAATCGAAATTACAATTATAAGAATAAATGACATGATGCCAAGAAGAAGCGTATACGGAAGGCGTTCTGAAATAAGCTCAGATACCGAATATCCCGAATATTGCAAGGATTCTCCGAAATCACCATGAATTGCTCCAGAAAGCCATGAAACATATCTCTGTCCCAGTGGGTCATTAAGCCCCATTTCTTCCCTGATTGTTTCTATTCGCTCCTCTGAAGCATTCAGGCCCCCTTTAACAACCGCCGCATCTCCAGGCAGAACTGCAAAAGCTGCAAAAGTCACGACTGAAATGAGTAATAATGTGACAACTAAAGTAAATATTTTTCTTATTACATATTTCATGTCGTGACCTCTCCTGCTTATCTCTTTTTTTGAGGATTCACGGATTTCTCCGCTCTCGCAATCCTTATCTCCTTTTCTTTCCAACTCTTTTAAAGGTTTACAGATTGCTTCGTACTTCGTTTATTCCTTATAGTAGACTGTAGACATATCCTGCGCTGAAACCGGATAAAATTCATATCCTGCCAGCTCACTGTTTACCGCCACAAAATCTGCCGGATCCTCAATGTAAACACTAACTGCATCATCTGCAAGAAGCTGCTGTATCTGATTATACAGCTCCACCTTTTCATCTTCATCTATCGTGGCCTGTGCAGCATCATACAGTTCGTCAAATTCTTCACTGCTGTAATTTACAAAATTATTACCTGCAGTACTGTAATATCTGCTGAACCACTGTCCCGGAACTAAAGTTCCGTCAACGCCGATTACAGTGGCTTCATAATTACGGTCTGTATAAACATCTGAAAGCCATGTACTCCACTCAACCTGGCTGATTGTGGCATTTATACCAACTTCGGCAAGCTGTTCAACAATGATTTCAGCTGTACTCACATGCTGACTGTATGAACTCGGAACAGTTATTTCCAAATCAAAGCCATCAGCATATCCTGCCTCCTCAAGAAGTTCTTTGGCTTTTTCGACATTATATTCATATGTGTCTGCCGTATTTTCATTATAATATTTCTTTATTGACGGAATCATGCTGCTTCCGATAAGCTGACTTGCCCCGCCAAACAGAAAATCATTTATCTCATCGCGGTCGACTGCATAGCAGAGTGCCTGACGCACTTTTTCATCTGCAAGCGGCTCATAATCATTGTTCAGATAAAGCGCATGAACTAAATTCATGCTCCCTGTGACAATTGTAAATTCATCGCCCAGTGCCGAAACCTGATCTGCTGTCAAATAGTTGAGTATATCAATCGTCCCGGCCTGAAGCTCCATGAAAGCTGTGTCCACGTCCGCAACAAATTTAAATGTCACCTCATCAAGATACGGATATCCTGATTTCCAGTAAGATTCGTTCTTTTCAAGCACTATATTCTGTCCTGCTGTGTAGGATGATACTTTGAAAGGACCCGTTCCAATTGGATTCCCCTCCGGATCATCATTTGACTCTGGTATTATTGCAACTGTAAGTTCTGCCAGAAGCTCGGAATTCGCCTCGCTTAAGTGTAACTCAACAGTCTCATCGTCTATTATAACCACTTCTTCTAAATAAAAAAGCGCGGTAGACTCACCCTGAATCTCCGCGTAACGCTCTATGGAATATTTAATATCATTTACCGTAACAGCGCTTCCATCATGGAAAGTTATTCCCTCTCTTAGCGTGAAAGTATATGTCTTTGCATCGTCTGAGATTGTATATTCGCTTGCTACGGCAGGTTCTAAATCACCGTCTGAAGTTGCTTTTACAAGCCCTTCGTAGATATTGAATACAACATTCTTAGTTCCTGCGTCCGTAGTTACATGGGGGTCAAGACTAACCAGATCCTGGGTCATTCCAACCGTGACCGATCCTCCGTATGTTGGTTCACCTGCGACAGTTTCCTGCTCTGAAGAACTATTACTGTTTCCGGTGTCTGTCTCGCCGCCTCCGCATGCACAAAGTGCAGCTGACATAATTAAAATCATTACTAATGAAAGAATTCTTTTCATAATTTTTTACCTCGTTTCATGTAATATTCTTCTATATTTAGTTGTCGGTATTATAATACATAAAAATGTTTGTAAATGCAAGCCAAAGATTTTTCAGAAGTGTTTTTAGAAGCGCATCAAAAAATGTATGCCGATCTATATTTTAAATAAAGACCGTGGAGCAACTCGGTACTTAGACTGAGTATTTTGCAGCCTTATGTACCGTTAGGTTTGCGGTTCCGAGCGGAAGCGTGTCTTTATTTAAAATATAAATCGGTATACATTTCGTAACGGGCTTTTAGCTTCTACAGCGTTGCCACCATAACCGCTTTTATGGTATGCATACGGTTTTCAGCCTCATCAAACACCTTTGATTGTTCTGATTCAAACACTTCATCCGTAACCTCCATATCTTCAACACCGTATTTTTTGTAAATATCAGCTCCGATTCCGGTGTCAAGATTGTGGAATGATGGCAGGCAGTGTAAGAAAATTGCCTTTTCTCCCGCTTTTGTCATGATGTCTTTTGTAACTTTATATGGTGTCAGGTCTTTTATTCTTTCCTCCCAGACTCCATCAGGTTCTCCCATTGATACCCATACATCCGTGTATATAACATCTGCTCCTTCAACAGCATTCACATCTTCCGTGAGCGTGATTGTAGCACCGCTTTCAGCTGCATATTGTTTACATTCTTCCACAAGTGCCTCATTCGGAAAATATTTCGAATTTGTACATGCGACAAAATCTATGCCCATTTTTGAGCATCCTATCATCAGTGAATTCCCCATATTAAATCTTGCATCACCCATATAAACCATTTTGAGTCCTTTTAAAGTTCCGAACTGTTCTTTTATTGTGAGCAAATCTGCTAAAATCTGTGTCGGATGATACTGGTTTGTCAGTCCATTCCATACCGGAACTCCTGCATATTCAGCAAGCTCCTCGACTATGCTCTGATCAAAGCCACGGTATTCTATACCATCATATATTCTTCCAAGTACGCGTGCTGTATCTTTAATACTTTCCTTTTTGCCGATCTGAGATCCGCTTGGGTCGAGGTATGTAACCCCCATTCCCATATCATATGCAGCAACTTCAAACGAGCAGCGTGTTCTTGTACTTGCTTTTTCAAAAATAAGCGCTATATTTTTTCCCTCATAATTGCGGACTGATACGCCTTTTTTCTTTTTTTCCTTTAAATCAGCTGCAAGTTCCAGAAAATATTTAATTTCTTCCGGTGAATAATCCTTAAGTGTCAATAAACTTCTGCCTTTCATATCCATGTTTTTTTGCTCCTTTCTTGAGTAAAATAATTTTATGATTAATTCAAGACTTTTTGGTCTGAAAACTATCGAAAAAATGCCGGAAATAAATTTTCTTTTTCCCGACACTCTTATTTATATCAGATATTTATACTTTAATCAACTTTAACTTTTCCTGCCGAATGTCACCTGCAAAATATCTGCTTTAATTATTTTAAATATCTACTTTAACATTTCCTGCTAAACATCTGCATTACTATTGAAAAATATCTTTATATTTTACTCGACTCCAAATTTTCTTCTCACAGCCTCTGCAAGATATTACTACTGTCAATGAGTATATCCTTATAATTTCCTCATCATCTTCGAAAGTTTTGATGAAAATTAACATGAAAGCGAATGATAAAATATTTTTTGACAACACCCTGCATATCTGATATATTGAATCACAGAAAATTCATAATTAAATAATTGAAGGAGGATTTTTCACATGAGACACCTTATCAGTCCATTGGACTTTTCCGTCGAAGAGCTTGACAGACTCCTTGATCTGGCCAATGACATTGAAGCGCACCGTGATAAATATGCACATGCCTGCGACGGAAAAAAACTTGCAACCTGTTTCTATGAACCGAGCACCAGAACCCGCCTTAGTCACGAAGCGGCAATGCTCAATCTGGGAGGAAGTGTTATGGGATTCTCCTCCGCTGATTCAAGTTCTGCTGCAAAAGGTGAAAGTGTTGCCGACACAATCCGCACCATCGGCTGTTATGCTGATATATGCGCAATGCGTCATCCAAAGGAAGGTGCCGCACTGGTTGCTTCACAGCATTCACCGATCCCTGTTATCAACGCAGGTGATGGCGGACACCAGCATCCGACTCAGACACTCACGGATCTTTTAACCATCTACAATCTCAAAGGACGTCTCGGTGATATGACCATCGGTCTTTGTGGAGATTTAAAATTCGGACGTACAGTCCATTCTCTCATTCATGCATTAGTACGTTACACAGGCGTACGTTTTATTCTCATTTCCCCGGAAGAACTTAAAATTCCAAGTTACATACGTAATGACGTTCTTGATAAAAACAATATCCCTTATGAAGAAGTTATACGTTTGGAAGAAGCATTGCCAAAATTAGATATTTTATATATGACACGCGTCCAGAGAGAACGCTTTTTTAATGAGGAAGATTATGTTCGCATGAAAGATTTCTATATTCTGGATAAAGAAAAGATGAAACTTGCGCCGGAAGATATGTATGTGCTGCATCCCCTTCCAAGAGTTAATGAAATTTCAGTAGATGTGGATGACGATCCGCGTGCGGCCTACTTCCGTCAGGCACAGTATGGCGTATATGTACGTATGGCGCTTATACTTACATTATTAGAAATAGTACCGGAATCATAAATTTAATAATGTCATAAACCAAACCGGAATTCAGGCATTTCACTTACGCCCTTTTAAATTCTGTCATCATCAATTTTATATTGGAGGAAAAATAAATGGTAGAAAACACTTTATCAGTCGGAAAAATTTCCGAAGGCTTTGTACTGGATCACATCAAAGCCGGTAAAAGCATGGATATATACAGATACTTAAATCTTGACAAGCTGGACTGCTGTGTTGCAATAATAAAGAATGCCCGCAGCAATAAAATGGGAAAAAAAGATATCATGAAAATTGAATGTCCGATTGACTTCATGGATCTTGATATTCTCGGATTTATAGACCATAACATCACTGTCAACATTATTAAAGACCAGAAAATCGTTGAAAAAATGCGTCTGAAGCTTCCGCAGAAAATCACAAATGTTATTAAATGCAAGAACCCAAGATGTATCACATCCATCGAGCAGGGGCTTGACCATGTGTTTGTACTTTGCGATGAAGAAGCTGAGCTTTACAGATGTCAGTATTGCGAAGAAGAATATCATGTGCACTAGATTTATGCAGCAAAGTTTTATACTACAGATTTCATAAAAAGTTTCCGCGAAAACAGACCGTTTTCGCGGATACTTTTTTTATAAAATCCTCTTCAAAACTTGCTCGCAAATCTTAATAACGAAAAGTTCTATGTCCGAAATTTTGAATATATACTTTTCCACTTATGCATAATTAAAGTTTCACTTCCACGTGAAATTTCGCAGGCTTCCTTCCATCTGCATACCTGCAAAGTCATTCTGTCTGAGAGCTTCATAAAGAACAATTGCCACCGAGTTGGCAAGATTCAAAGAACGTATATCCGGATTCATGGGGATCCTGATTGCATTTTCCTGATTATTAACAAGAATTTCTTCCGGAATACCGGCGCTTTCCTTTCCGAACATTATATAATCATCAGGCTTAAACCTGACACTGTCATATCTGTTTAAACCTTTTGTTGTCGCCATATAAATATGAGCATCAGGATTTTTTGATAAAAAATCCTGATAATTGTCATATATTGTCACATCCAGATGCTGCCAATAATCCATTCCCGCACGCCGTAAATTTTTCTCATTAATGCGGAATCCCATTGGTTCTATAAGATGAAGCTTTGTGCCGGTAGCGCAGCATGTCCTGCCGATGTTGCCCGTGTTCTGTGGTATTTCGGGTTCCAGTAATACAATATTCATTCTATTTTACTTCCAGTCTGTTTACAAAATTTTCCACTCTGCCGAGTGCAATTTTAAGGTTCTCAAGTGAATATGCATATGAGATTCTTAAAAACCCTTCCCCACAGTCACCGAAAGCAGTTCCCGGAACTACAGCTATTTTTTCTTCTTTAAGAAGCTGTGTTGCAAACTCATCTGATGAAAGACCAAATTTTTTAATGTTAGGAAATACATAGAAAGCACCAAACGGTTCAAAGCACTCAAGACCCATTTCTTTAAACCTGTGCATGAGATAACGGCGTCTCTGGTTGTAGGCTTCCCTCATTTCTTCCACATCCCTGTCGCCATATTTAAGTGCTTCCACAGCAGCGTACTGGCTGTTTGTGGGCGCACACATTATAGCGTACTGATGTATTTTTGTCATCTGGGAAATAATTTCCTTAGGACCGGCCGCATAACCAAGTCTCCATCCGGTCATCGCATATGCTTTTGAAAATCCGTTTATAACAATTGTTCGCTCCTGCATTCCCGGAATTGATGCTATTGACGTGTGCGTGCCTTTGTATGTAAGCTCTGAATATATTTCATCAGATATAACAAAGATGTCCTTTTCAATACATATTTTTGCAATTTTTTCAAGATCATCTTTTTCCATGATTGCTCCGGTCGGATTGTTTGGAAAAGGCATGATAAGAATTTTTGTTTTGTCTGTTATCGCTTCTTCAAGCTGCTCAGCCGTAAGTCTGAATTCATTTTCCTCTTTTAATTCGATAATGACCGGAACTCCGTATGCCATTTTCACACAAGGAAGATAGGATACATAACTTGGCTGTGGAATCAATACTTCGTCACCCGGATCTATCATGGCGCGAAGTCCGATGTCAATTGCCTCACTTCCTCCGACCGTTATGATAATTTCGTTTTCATAATTATATTCAATACCTGCTCTTCTTTTTAGATAATTGCAGATTTCCTGTCGCAGCTCTTTAAGCCCGGAATTTGATGTGTAGAATGTACGGCCTTTTTCAAGAGCATACATTCCCTCTTCCCTTATATGCCACGGCGTGTCAAAATCCGGTTCGCCAACACCAAGTGAAATTGCATCCGGCATCTCGCTTACAACATCAAAAAATTTTCTTATTCCTGACGGCTGAAGTTCTACTACCGTCTTTGATAATGGATTTCTCAAGGCGTCACCAGCATCCTTTCATCTTTAGTTTCTTCTGTAAATACAGTTCCGTAATCCTTATACTTTTTAAGTACAAAATGAGTTGCCGTACTTAAAACCGAATCAAGTGTGGAAAGCTTCTGAGACACAAATCCGGCAACTTCTTTCATTGTACTTCCCTCTAAGATGACTGTAAGGTCAAATCCGCCTGACATAAGGTACACCGACTTAACCTCTTCAAAATTCTGTATTCTTTCCGCAACTTTGTCAAAGCCCTCGCCTCTTTGAGGTGCAACCTTCACTTCAATAAGAGCTGTTGCCTTTTCCTCACTCGTGTTGTCCCAGTTTATCATTGTATAATATCCGCATATGATATTTTCTTTTTCCATTGCTGCGATTTCATTTGCAACTTCCTCAGCAGAAATTCCAAGCAAAATTGCAATTTCATTTACATCTATTCTGCTGTTATGCTCTATCATTTTAAGAATTTTTTCTCTCACTTTAATCACTCATTCCTTTCAATTTATTTAAAGCATAATGTCCCTGAAAACATTGTTTTCACACTATTTTACAGGAAGATTTTGTATATTTCATCGCCTCTGGGCGGTTCAAGATATCTTTTTTCATTATCACTGCTGATTACCACTCTGTCATTACCGGGTTCAAGACTCCCGATAACTGCTGCAGGAACACCGTTTTCACAAAGCTTTTGAGCAAGCAGTTCTCCATTATCCGTCAGAAAGAGCACCGAACCTGAAGATGCCATTCTGTAGGGATCTATATCATAGAGTTCTGTGAGTTCTATTGTTTCCTGCCAGACCGGAATATCTTTAAGATAAGCCATAAGACCGCACCCGGCTTCTTCCGCCAAGTCCCAGAGAGCCGCATAGATTCCTCTGTCAGAAACATTATATGCTGCGTTAACAAGCTTATTACCGTTTAAATCACAGAGCGTATCCGCCAGCATTACTTCCTTCTTTATGAATAAATGGTTTTTAAATTTCAGACATTGTCTTAAAAATGAAGATGAAAAACGTTCTTTAAGGCATTCTTCTTTCCGAGCCGTTATTATCGCCGTGCCTTCGATTCCTATTGCTTTTGTCATCACTATTTGCTGACCCGGTGATGCTTTTCTTAAATCAAACGAATCATTTTTTAAACTGCCCGCACAAGTATATGTAACCACCGGTTTACTTATGCAGGGGAGAACTTCCGCTTCGACACATGAAACCGTAATTTCAGAATCCTCGCACAACTCATTAATGTATTTAACAAGTTCCTTTAATTCACTCTCACAGGTTTTAGACGGCAAAGACAGATTAAGAACTGCATGCTCCGGTTTTGCACCAGCTGCCAAAATATTATTGACTGCCTTGCTGATTCCCGAAAGAATGCTGATTCTGTCCTCCACCACAATTGTTGCTGTTGAGAATCTGTTTTTTTCTTCCGGCGAATTATTTTGTTTTATATATTTTAAAACGCTTCTTTTAAAAATTTTTTCTTCAATTTTTCCGGGTTCCATACTGTCTTTCATTTAAGAATCTTTTCTGTATTAATCAATTTACTTAATCTTGATCGTTTTACACTACTTTATTAAATATGATTTATATATCGAAATTCCAACTTCATGACATCTTTGCGTGTCTGTGAAATAATCTGTGAATTGCTTTTATTACCTTAGTCGATTACTAAACTATTCCGATTTGGTCGTTGTTTCTTCATCAGATTTCTTTGTGGTCGTTTCATCTGACTTCTTGGACTTCTTCTTTGTTGTTGTTTCTTCTTCGTCCTCGTCTTCGTCTTTTTCCGTTTCTTCTTCAGTTTCTTCTTCATCGTCAGACTTGCCTGTTCCGACAATTTTTTCTGTATCTGTTGCAGCATATGTGCTGGAATTTACTTTTTCCTCACTGACAAGCTCTCCGTCCTGATACACATATTTCCAAAGCTCTGCCGTGTATCCTGTGTGCCCGGTGCTGACAATTTCTTCATATCCCTCCGGATACTCATCACTTTTCGTGACATTAACTTCGGGTGACGTGGTACTTGTTGTCTTGCTGACATATTCAACAGTTCTGCCTGAATCTCTCGTGTCGTATCCATATACGTTGAACGTGATGCTTCCACCTGAACTGAAAATGGCTTCTATGTAGATTGGTGCCTCTGTATTGTTTTCAAACACCAGATCTTTATAGTCGCCCGCAATTGCCGCATCCTGTGAAAGCGGCACATAGCTCACACTCATGGAGTGCGGCGAACGTTTTGTTATATCAATTTCCGCCAGCAGCAGAGCGTTATATAATGTGCTTGAAACCTGGCATATGCCGCCGCCGTAGCTGTCCTGAGTTGTTCCGTCAACATATGTTCCCGCAAGATAATATCCGTTTTCCGCATTTCTTTCTTCAAGATGCTCATTAACGGAATAAGACTCACCCGGATAAATGACCGAGCCATCCAGATGTTCTGCCCCGTTCTGAATGTTAAGGCAGCGGTTTGCATAATTTCCTCCGGTGCTGAAATATGTTGTGTATGTTCCCATCGGTGTTGTTGAAACAAGTTCACAATCTTCCGCCGTAACTTCAGGCTCATCAACGTCGGTCGCAACATCAATTGTGATGGATGATGATTTGTCCCATTCGTTGCATATGTAGTTGTAGATTTCCTCTGCCGTTGCCGCAGAATCAACAAGCGTGCCTTCCACCTCATCTGTGATAACAAATGAACTCCCGCTTTTTGTCAATGTTGCATTCTGTGCCTCAACATTGTACTCTGAGCAGAGTTCCTCAACCTTTTCTTCAATGGTATCCTCACTTATTGACATTTCAAGCTCGTAAACCTTACCTTCTTCTTTAAGGTCCAGCACATCCTTGTATCTTTTAACAACATTCCCCGACTTACCAAGCGTTACCGCTTCTTCAATGATATCTTTGTTGCTCCATTTATATCCGAGTTTTCCGACAGTGGTTGTCACTTCGTTTCCATTTACATTTAAAGTGACCTCCGTTGAAGTTATGCTCTTGACATATTCCTTTACCGCGGCAAGTGCCTCATCATACGTCATGGAGCTTATGTCGGTTTCTTCAACATAGACGCCATCCGTAACCGTTCCGGTGATTTCTTCATCTTCTGTATCATCAGCATATGCAAAAATTGTCGTGGCTATCATCGCCAGAACAATAATGATAACTATGACGGCCGATATTATTCTTTGAACTTTTTTATTGTGAAAATTCATTATAGAAACATCTCCTCTTCATGATTAACCCTTAGTATAACATACTTTTTTTCATTTTAAACCCTAAATACGTCCTTTTTCCGACAAAATTCTGTCTATCAGACGGGATGCTTCACTTTTCGTGAGTGATTTTATGTCTCCCTTTAAAATCAGATTATGATATCTTAAAAGATCCGTCAGATATTCTGCCTGCCGTTTTGTAATCGGGCTCTGTTTTTTTACAGAGAAATTGAGCTTTCTTTCCGTAAAATATTCCGGAGCCTCATTTTCAAATTCATCCGACATTATCCTGTACAGCCTTGACGCTGCAATTGCGCCATTAAGCGCCCTGTGATGGTTGCTGTCTTCTATATTATAGTAGCTGCACAAATAATCGAGTTTTCTGCTTTCTAAAGAAGAAAGAAACTTTCTGGCAATTTTGAGCGAATCAATTCCGGAACGCTCCCACTTTATATTTATGTTTGCAGCATTCTGTTTTATGAAGCCGTAATCAAACATCACATTATGCCCAAGCAAAATGTCATCGCCGCAAAAGTCGATAAATTCCGGCAGCACGCTTTCTATTCTTCTCTTACCTTTGAGCATGTCATCTGTAATCCCGGTGAGATTTACTATTTCTTTTGTCAGCTCTCTCCCCGGATTTACAAGCTGCGAAAAAATTTCCTTTTCTTCACCGTTTCTTACCTTCACAGCGCCTATTTCAATTATTCTGTCATTTTTGGAATGCATTCCCGTGGTTTCCAGGTCTATAGCCGTATAATTTAAAATCATTTATCTCTCCCCGGACAATACTTATTTAAAAAGCATTCATCACATTTAGGATTCCGCGCCGGACATATGCTTCTGCCGTGGGTTATAATCTGTATATTATATAAAATCCAATGATCCTCCGGCAAAACCTTCATCAGGTCATATTCTATTTTTTCAGGATCATCTTCTTTTGTGAATCCCAGTTTTTTTGAAATACGTTTAACATGCGTGTCGACAACTATACTCGGCTCATTGTAAATGTTACCGCGTATCACATTCGCCGTCTTCCTGCCGACGCCTGCAAGAGATGTGAGTTCCTCAATTGTTCGCGGAACCTCTCCGTTAAACTCTTCAACAAGCCTTTTTGCACACAATATAATATTTTTTGCCTTCATTCTGAAAAATCCGATTGAGTGGATATCCTGCTCAAGCTCCTTTATATCAGCATTTGCAAATTTTTCAAGTGTATCATATTTAACAAACAGGTCTTTAGTGACAATATTCACTCTTGCATCTGTGCACTGTGCACTCAAAATAACCGCAATAAGCAGTTGCCACGGTGTTTCATAATTTAAATAGCATTTATATTCGGTTGTGTAGTGTTCATCAAGTAAATCCAGTATTTCTCTTACGTGCTCTGCCATAATTTATCCGTTCTCCGTCTTCTGATTCATAAATGATACAACAAATATCTGACTAAACTATGAATTTTCTGTAAAAGCTTGAACCTTTACAGACCATAAATCTTCGTATATTTTTCTGTCAGATAATCTATATAAAAC
>X287_Common_Brushtail__coassemble_53_pt1 | contig 23017 bp, 21 predicted proteins | sample X287_Common_Brushtail__metabat2_low_PE_002 | metagenome-assembled genome bin X287_Common_Brushtail
AGAAGATCATTGAAGCAGGTCTTAAAGTTTTCAGCGAAAATGGATATTACAGCACAAATACTGCCGAGATTGCAAAGGTTGCAGGTGTCTCGACAGGAATTGTTTATGGATATTTTAAAGATAAAAAAGACATTTTCCTTCAGTCTCTTGAGCTGTACTTCAACCATGTTTTAGAGCCTCTTGAAGAGGCTTTTGATTCCATGCCCAAAGACCAGAATCTTGAAGATACTCTTGTGGAATTTATTGATGTCTTTATCAAGTCTCATCGTGATAACGCCATATCCCATGAAGAAATGCTGGCCATGAGTCATCTTGATAAAAACGTACATGATTATTTTGTAAATATAGAATATAAATTTACATCTCTTATAAAAGAGCGTCTGATAAAAATGGGGCTTGATGAAACACACCTGAATGAGAAGGTTCACATTGCTTACAATATGATTGAATCTCTCTGCCATGAATGTGTGTACCACAAGCACCCTGATATTGATTATGATGTTATGAAAGACGCCATTGTCAGGCTTCTTCTTGATTTATTTAATAATCAGTCTGAGTTTGAATATTAAAATCCGAGCCATAACATACCAACATTCTTAAATTAATTTTATGCATCTTTTGGAAGATTCTTAAAAAATATTATCACAAACGGTATTGTTATCAATGCCGACAAAACATCGGCGATCGGTTGTGCAAGCTGAATTCCCCGCACTCCAATTATCATTGGCAGAACAATTATAAGCGGCATAAAACACAAACCGTTTCTCAATGCCGATAAAATCCCCGCTCTTACATAAAAGCCTGTGCTCTGGAAAAGCATATTCCCGCACACGCACACAGGCACAAAAAAGATTGCAATGCATTGTGCCCTGAGCGCAAATGTTCCTATTTCTATCACATCCGCATCATCCCTGAATGCGCCGATTATCCATTCCGACACACCCAGTCCGGCAAATGCAAAAGCAGCAAGAGTTGCCGTCCCGAAAAATAAAGTAAAAAAGAATCCCTTCTTCACACGTGAATATTTTTTTGCCCCGTAATTAAAACCGGCAACCGGCTGAAATCCCTGTCCTATTCCAAGCCCGACACAGAATATAATATAACAGATTCTGTTTACAATACTCATGGCAGCAATAGCCGCATCTCCATATACTGCTGCGTTCTGATTCAACATCATTGTTGCAATGCTTGAAAGCCCCTGACGTATCAGGCTTGGAAATCCGGTTTTTATTATTTCGGAAACATCGCCTGAATTTCTTGTAAAGTATCGTATTCCAATTCGGCACTCCGTTTTTCCAAGCAAAAACATACTAAGTAAAATTATCATGCTTATATACTGTGAAATCGCCGTTGCCATTCCTGCACCTGCTATCCCGATACCACATCCGAATATCAGCAGCGGGTCAAGAATAATGTTGATAATTCCACCCGACACAAGTCCTATCATTGCAAGAAAGGCCCTGCCTTCATAGCGCAGAATATTGTTAAGTACGCAGCTTGAAGTCATCGCCGGTGCCGCAAGAAGGATAAATGTCCCATAACTTACGGCATATGGAAGAATCGTATCTGTGCTCCCCAAAAATTTCATTAGCGGATTGCAAAATAAAAGTCCTGCAATTGCAATAATTATTCCGGATATAAGCGAAAGAAAAAAACTGGTCGATGCAAATTTTATTGCGTCATCCACGTCCTTTGCTCCCAGTTTTCTGCTTATTATACTCCCTGCCCCATGTCCAAACATAAATCCTATAGCCTGAAAAATCGCCATCAGGCTGAAAACAATTCCCGTTGCACCGCTGGCACTTGTGCTTATCTGACTGACAAAGAACGTATCTGCAAGATTGTAGATGCTCGTCACAAGCATACTGACTGTTGTCGGAATTCCAAGCGAAATTATCAGTTTTGGAATCGGGGTCTGGGTCATTTTTATATATTGCTGTTCTGCTTCATTTATTGATTCATTTTCTGTCATGCTGATTTGCCTTCTTATACATATAATTTAAATTCAATATTATGTAATCTTCCACGTTTCTTTATGCTAATACATCACAAAACTCCACTTTATGACTTCGGAACCATTAGTATAATAAATAAAATAAGAACAGTCAAATTTTATAATTTTCATAATTATAAGAGTTCTTTAATACAAAACAATCTGCTATATCATTGAGGCAAATCCTTTTAATTTCATCATAATTAAATATGTTTGTTAAAGAATAAAGAGATCGAATGATATTTATATTTGTTTTAAAACATGTTTTTTAATTTATAAATTTAAAAACGGATTTACTTTTGCTTTTAGTATGATATACTAAGTAAAGTGATGCTGAAATTAATAAACATATAAAGAACATAAAGGAAGGAAATTAATCCGTTTATCTCTTTATGATAATCAGATTATACGTTAAAATGATAGCAATTCGTTTTATAGTAATCTTTTTTATTTTCATTTTCATCAACTTAATAATCATTTTATTAGTAAGTTCAAATTTAAACAATATAAAGATATTATCAGTTATGGGGTGTCTTTTTTCATTATGTTTCATTGTAGCATTATGCTTTTTCCCATTTCCTTTTCAAGATGAATTAATAAATGACATGATCACCAATGGTGAAGGATTGACTAATAACATAATACCTTTCAAGACTATATTTTATTTAATAAAAGACGGAATAATATATGACACCTTGCTTGTTGCTGCATATCAACTATCAGGAAATGTTGCATTATTTTTGCCTTTAGGTTTTTCATTATTTTTCTTATTTGATAAAAAATCTACTCTTAAGCCACTGCTTCTGATTATTTTCGTTTCAATATCAATTGAAGCATTTCAAATGTTATTAAATAGTATATTGGAAATTAATTATCGGGCAGTAGACATTGATGATATTATATTAAATTGTATCGGTGGAATCTTAGGATATTATTTTGGAAAATTTATAAACAACCGAATCACTAATAGCATTTCAAAAAAAGCAAAGGGGTTGCCTGATAAAATTATTAAGACACACTGATACTAAAAACAAAGTCATCCATATAAAATCCATTTCCAATATCGTTTTTTTCTTCCCTGATCTTACTGAATCCGAGTTTTCCGTATATATTTATCGAATCTGTGTTGTTACGGTTTACATTCAGCGTGATTGAATCGAGTCCCGCCTTGGCGGTCTCTTTTTTAAGGAATTTTAATATTCCCTTTGAATATCCTTTCCCACGCTCTTCTTTTTTTATGTATAATTTGCTTAAATACATTTCATTATTTCTTGGGTAGAAAGCAATGAATCCGACTCTTTTTTCATTTTCGGTACATACAAAATAATATGAATATCCACCGGCTATCTGCTCTTTCAGCGACTCTGCAGACTGAAATTTTTTTATCATATAATCATTCTGCGCAGCTCCTATAATGGGATCATAATAGTCTTTCACCACCGCTGATGCGAATACAGACAGCTCCTCAATGAGCTCTGTATTATTCTGCTCTACTTTTATAAATTGTAAATCTTCCATTATCCCTGTAATCCTCTCGACTGTCTGTCCATATCTTCTATCACAATGTCATAAATTTCGCCCAGTGTGGAACAATATTCCAAAACCTTCCATGGCTCATTTGTATGATAATGAATTTTAATCAGATCCTCATCGCCCACTGCAAGCAGACAGTCTCCTTTAAAATTCTCAGTGATATAATCGTTAATTTCGTCCTCGTCAAGATCCTCACCTTCAATTAACATTTGTGTGTCATATTTAAATTCCAGCATTTTTATCCTCCTTCTAAATTATTTAACATATTCTAATTCAAGCAACTGAAAACATATATTTTTAATTCTCAGTTCAAACAACCAAGCACATATTATTTCATACCGTACTGCTCATTAAGTCTGGCTATTTCTTCCCTGACTTTTTCAACAACATTCTCCGGTCCAATTATTTTTACGCCATTTCCAAGAGCCATAACCCACGATATAAACTGCATGCTTACAGCCACATTCACATTAACTGTGAAATGATTTTCATCGGATTTTATCATTGTAACATCTCCGCCAAATCTGTCAATAATAACACCTGCAAACGAATTCTCACACTCAAGCTTCACCGTTTCTTCCTCACCACTGAACATGCCAAAAACTTTCCTTGCATAGACAGCCATATTAAATCCGTCGAATTTTTCCCTGCCTTCACGTCTTTCGCCTGTATTGCTGATGTTCAGCATTTTATCCACTCGGAAATGTTTGATTTTGTCACTTTCACTGTCATAGGCAATCAGATAATAATTTTCATCATCCCATGACAGCGCCCACGGACTGACTTCATATAAGTCTCCGTTTCTGCGAAGCACCTTTTCCTTTTTTTCATTCCACTGATAATACTGAAATGTTATCTTTGAATTATCAACTATGGCGGCATGAATCGCATCCACGTTATAATATATTTTTTCGTTCATTGTCTTCACACGGTCGGCAACATAAACCTGTCTTTGAAGCTTCGAGGCTTCATATTTGCTGGCAAGACTTTCAATCTTTTTTATGAGCTGGTTGGATTTACTCGCTGTGATAAACTTTGCTGACTGCACAGCATCCACAAGCAGTTTAAGTTCTACCAGTTCAAACGGACGATTTATGACATTGTAATAATATTTTCTGTCTTTCTGCTCGCCTTCAATATCCATTCCGTAAAGTCTCAGACACTCAATATCATTATACAGGCTCTTTCTCTCGGCAGTTATTCCGTATTTCTCAAGTTCTGAAATAATTTCCTGCATTGTAATGCTGTGATTTTCATCGGTGTTATCAAGCAGAATCTGCCTTAAATATAATAATTTCAGTTTCTGATTGAACGATTTTGACATTTGATTTCTCCTTTGTTTATTTCATTTTTATTCGCATAATCCTGATAAATCAACAATATCTACGATTGGCAGCTTTATATCACCATTATTAAGAAACATTAACATATAAATTGGATAATAAATACACTTACCCTTTACCTCAATATTATAATTAGTAAAAATAAAGGCTTCTTCTATTGCATAATTTGATATTTGCATAACATTATTAAGGGCACTATGCCGTTTATAATCTTTTCCGCTTTTTATTTCAATTGGAAGCACCTTACCCTTGTACTCCACAACAAAGTCTATTTCTCCAAAACGTTTACTATTATAATAATACGTATTAAATCCATGTGCTTTAAGCTCCTGAGCAGCAACATTTTCATATATAGCACCAAAATTAATGTCCGTATTGTCTGATAAAAGATTCATTTTTGTTCCTTTACCATATAAGGTCGTTAGCATTCCAATATCAGACAAAAAAAGCTTAAATAAGCTGCTGTTTTCATTTATCTTAAGGGGAATTGCCGGTTCTGCAACATTGTATACAGGCAGAGCAACACCGGCGTTTGCCAACCACAAAAAATCTTCTGCACTTTTCTCATAACGCAGACCTTTTTTCATATCGGAAAAAATAAATCTCTTGTTTGATTTATTAAGCTCCCCCGGAATTAATTCATATATCTGTGTTAAATATATATGTTTTTCCTCTGTTTCATACTTTGTAAAATCTTTTTTATACTGCGCAGTAATGTCTGCATGTTCACCTATGACATCCTCAAGATTTTTCGTTTCACTAAACCTCTGAACAGCGGCTGGCATTCCTCCAACATTCATATATATGTTGAATATTCGCATCATACGATTATGCACAGCTTCATTTACAGGAGTTCTATTATCAAATGCTTTTTTTAAGGATTCTTTGAGTGCATCAGTATAATTGTATATTTGAAGAAACTCCTCAAAATCCATAGGATACATTGTAAGTGTTTTTAAATATCCCACCGGAGCAGAAGAAATATTCTTTAGCTCAACGCCGAGTAACGAGCCACTGAAAATATATCTGAAAGATCCTTCTTCAACCCAAAACTTCACTTTTGTGGTAATTTCTTTAAACTCCTGAATCTCATCAATGAAAATAAAAGTTTTACCTTTAACAAATGCTTTATTAGTAAAGAGAGAAAGATTCGTAATCATATCGTCAACTGATTCAGTCTTTTCTAATAATTTTACAAGTTCCGGAGACTGAATAAGATTAAATTCTATATAATCACATTCCTGCTCTTTAAGCATTTTACGTATAATATATGTTTTACCAACCTGGCGTGCACCATCAATCAGCAGAGCTTTTGTATCATTTTTTATCCACGAAGAAATTGAAGATTCAATTTTTCTTTTTAACACAAATAACGCACCTCCTTTAACACTTTTTCATTATTAAATAGAAAATATATGATATTTTTGATAATATCACACTTCTGACATTTATGGAACCTTTTTTAATTCAATTTGAACATTTTTCCAACCTTTTTATGTGCATTTATTACATTTTTTCCAGCCTTTTGTATCTACTTTTATTGTAGCATCACATCAATTCGATTCATTTACAGGGTTATCTGTTAGTTTCTTATGGCAAAACGTTTATTTGACCATAACATATGTTAGATGGTTGAAAGAAATATAACGACAAATTAAAAAATGTGTGTTATAGTGATTTGGAATTAGCAATAAGGAAAGGAAAAATCATGAAAAAGTTTGTTTGTATAAGCACGGAACTTAACAGTGAATGGAACTATGATCTTGAACCTGAAAAAGATGATAGTAATTTTGGTGTACAGTTCTATAAGTTAAGTTGATACAGACAGAAATTTTAAAAATATATTTCAATAAATGATACCGCTTATCTTATAGATAAGCGGTATTTTTTATACATTAAGCTATATAAAACCCTGGTATTTAAGAAAAGAGAAGAATTATGTTAGAAATTAAAGGAAAATATGCAACTGCTGTTAGTTATGCTTCTATTATAGAAGATGATGCAGTTGAACAGATAAGAGCAATGTGCGATCAGGTATTTACAAGCGGAAGTAAAATTAGAATTATGCCTGATGTACATTCAGGAAAAGGATGTACAATAGGAACAACAATGACAGTGAAGGACAAGGTTGTCCCTAATATCGTAGGAGTGGATATCGGTTGTGGAATGTATACCGTAAATTTGGGAACACAGACAATTGATTTGGAGAAATTTGATGAGGCATGTCATAGGATTCCATCAGGAAAAAACGCATGGGATGGCAGACAGGAGAGATATGATTTACTGGAATTATGCTGCTATCGACAGCTTAAAAGGACAAAATGGATTGAGCGTAGCCTGGGAACACTTGGCGGTGGAAATCATTTTATTGAAATTGACAAAGCAGCAGATGGGACGCAATATATGGTAATACATTCCGGAAGCAGAAATCTGGGCAAGCAGGTAGCGGAAATATATTAGCAGCTTGCAATAGATTTGCAAAAAGGCAAAGAGGAATATTTTATAAAAAAGGACCGGCTAATTGCAGAATATAAGGCGGCTGGCAGAAGAAAAGAAATACAGCAGGCACTTTTGGATTTACGCTGGAAAAACAAAGAACTGACTATCCCGGAAGAATTATGCTGGCTTTACGGAAAATATCTGGAGGAATATCTTCATGATGTGGATATCTGCCAGAAATTTGCAGTCAGAAACCGTGAATTAATGGCTGAAAAAATTCTGGAAATGACCGGATTAGAAGGTCAGAACGGATTCCACACAATTCACAACTACATTGATGTGAACGAAATGATATTAAGAAAGGGAGCAATAGCTGCGCATGCCGGTGAAAAAGTTCTGATTCCGATTAACATGCGTGACGGAAGTGTGCTTGCGGTTGGAAAAGGCAACGAAGAATGGAATTATTCCGCGCCTCACGGAGCAGGAAGGCTGATGTCCAGAACCAAAGCAAAAGAAACATTAAATATGGAAGACTACAGAAAAGCCATGGAAGGTATTTACACGACATCAGTAAACAACAGCACTCTGGACGAAGCTCCATTTGCATATAAATCACTTGACGATATAATAGATGCAATAAGGGAGAGTGTTGATATCATTGATATCATGAAACCAATCTATAATTTTAAGGCATCGGATTAAACGGAAATTAAATGCAATTAAAAAATTTTTAAAGACAAATTTAAAAGCAAGTTGAAAAGCATATTTTAAAGCATATTTTAAAACATATTTTAAAACATATTTTAAAGCGGCGTTCAGGAGAAACTGAACGCCGTTAATTATTTTATGTATACCTGCAATTTTTGAAATTTTTTGCTATGTTAACTTACGCTTAACTGCAATCTTTCTATTCTTCTGAAGCAAGAAGCTTCCAGACAACAGCAGCGAGTACTCCGCCCACAAGCGGAGCTACAATAAATACCCAAACAACTGAGAATGAATCACCACCCCAAAGAAGCGCAGGGCCAAATGATCTTGCAGGGTTTACGGATGTTCCCGTGAGTCCGATTCCAAGCAAATGTACCAAGGTGAGCGAACCACCAATAACAAGACCTGCTACAGCTGAATTTGAAGCTTTTGAAGTGGCACCCAAAACAGCCAAAACAAATATGAATGTCAGAATGACTTCAATAATTAATGATTTTGCGATGCTGTCATTGTACAGGCTGTTGCAGCCAAGGCTGTTGTAAGATGTACCGATGATTCCTTTTAAAGCAGCCGCACCAACGATACCGCCAAGGAACTGGGCAACAAGATAACCGATGAAATCGGTTGTTGACATGCCCTTGTTAATCCAAACTGCAATTGAAACTGCCGGATTAATGTGACAGCCTGAAATGTTTCCAATGCTGTATGCCATTGCTACGATTACTCCGCCGAAAGCAAGAGCCGTAAGAATGTAAGAAGCATTTGCTTCTGCACTACAACCGGTAACGGCAGCAACACCACATGCTACAAATACGAGTACGAATGTGCCGATGAATTCGGCAACGTACTTTTTGATATTTTCTGTCATAAAAATATCCTCCTCTTCATTTATTTCATAGTTCATGATACTACTTGACGCGGTAAATATCAACCCTAAACCAAAAACCTATCAGATGAGTACTTAAAATTCAAGACTCGTTCGCGAGTCATGGTGCCGGATTCAGGTCGGCTATACCGACATATTCATCTCCGAAAACCTGCACCATCCAGCTTAGTCTCTATTAACTTTTCGCCTTCATATTTTAATTTCAATGAAAAGAAATCTTTTTTCTCTTCAAGCAATCGAAAAAATATTTTATCTCCTTCCCAAAATGTCCGCCAACTCCTACCCATTTATCTTTATTTACATCATTTTCTTTTTTTACTCTATGCATCATAAGATAGGATTCACCATTGTCTATGTAACAAAGTGTTGTCATTTCTGATTTCATCATAGCATAAACCTCCTGCCATTCAATATATCACGAAATATTGTTAAACACAATTTACGCGTTTAGGAGCATAAAAAATTTGAGGCTGTTACGTATTTATAAAAATACATGTAACAGCCTCGTGCCGGTTTTACCGGCTAAGTAAATATGAAAAAAAATTATTATCTCTGTCCTTTATCGTATGGAATTCCCTCTGCTTTTGGCGCCCTGGACTTTTTAGATGTCAGTGCCAAAACGACAAGTGTGACAACATATGGCATCATATTATATACATATGTGCTTATTCCGAGTTCCGCAAGCATGTATACTCCATCACCGTTAATATCCAGTGTACTGAATGAAGCGGCTATGCATTTAAGCAATCCAAACAGAAAACCTGCTCCCGCAATATTCAGTGGTTTCCAGTTACCAAAAATCATAACGGCCAGAGCAAGGAAACCAAACCCTGCCACATCACCGCTTGATGTGCCGTTAGACGTTGTAAGTGAATAAATAAATCCTCCCATTCCGGCAAGTGCTCCACCTATTGTTGTACCGATGTATCTCATCTTATATACATTTATTCCCACACTGTCGGCTGCCTGCGGGTGTTCACCGCAAGCTCTCAGCCTGAGTCCGAATTTTGTCTTATACAGGATGACGGACAGGATGATATATATCGCAATTCCGATATAGGTTGTTATATAAAATTTATCCAGAAATACAGATGCTATCGTTCCGAGTTCATCGCTTCTTTCAAAGCCCAAATCGGTTTTAAAAAGCATAAACCACGATGGTGCATCATATTCAAGACCAAGCGTACCCTGGTTAAACAAAAGATTAATTAAAAACAACACCAGAGCCGGAGCAAGCAGATTGAGCGCTGTTCCGCCGATCGTCAGATCTGCTTTCATGGTTATCGCTGAGAAGCTTAATAAAAGTGAAAAAACTGCTCCCACAACTGCCGTAAGTAACAAAGTCAGTATCAATAACATCTGCGCATTTTCCTGCTCCCAGCCATTAACCTGCATGGTCCTTATAAACCACGAGCCGGCAAAAGCACCCATAATCATAATTCCCTCAAGTGCCAGGTTAATTATACCGCTTCGTTCCGAAAAGACTCCGCCCAATGCAACTAATATCAACGGAACAAAAAATATAAGTGTCTGCTGTAATAAAAATGTCATCCTTGCACCTCCCCGCTCATTATATCTTCATTTGCCTGAGGAGATTTATTTGCATCTGTCTTAGTTTTTTTCTTTCTGTTTCCAAGCATATCACTGAAGAATTTTGCAAAAGCACACAGATATACAATGGCTGCAATAATTATATTAGCATTATATTCATTAAAGGCTGTCAGATTACTAAGCTGACTTCCCGATATATCCAAATATGACATAAACATTCCCGTGAAAACACATCCTATCGGATTTAAGCCGGCAAGAAGCGCTACAGGTATTCCGTTATATGCTACATCCGGCAAGGACATTGATGTGTGCCAGTAAAATTCAACATCGCCGCTCAAATAATAAAGTGCAGCACCTGCCGCAGCCAATGCTCCGGCTATTGCCATAGAAAGCACGATATTTCTTTTTTCATTCATTCCTGCCATTTTTGCTGCATCTTTATTGCTGCCACATGCACGCAACTCAAATCCGAAAACTGATTTTGATATTATAAACCAGCATATTATGGCTGCAATTATGGCTATAAAAATCCCTGCATTTACATTATTATTTCCAAAAAATGTATCAAGACCCATTTTTGCGGTGGAAACTCCGTTTGTACTGAGCTTTAATGTATAACCGCTTTTACCATTATCCACAGTATTTATGAAACTGCTGCCATCAAAAATCATTGTTACAAGATTTGCCGCTATCCAGTTCGTCATAATACATGTAATAACTTCATTTACATTTAAAAATGCTTTAAATATTCCGGGGATGCAGCCCCAGAGTGCTCCGGCACACATTGCAGCAAGAAATGCGGCCAGCCATGCAATCCATGCAGGAACTACAGATGTATCAATTGAAAGTGCAACAACAATACACGCAGCAGTGCCAATAAGATACTGCCCCATAGTTCCGATATTAAACAGACCTGTTTTATATGCAAGTGATACTGAAAGTCCTGTCATAATCAGAGGTATTGCCCTGAATAGCATATCTCCGATAAGTTTTCCGTTTATGCCGAATGTCAAATTCCCTGCTTCATTTTTTCCTGTGTTAAAAATTCCGGCGAGCATTACGCGAAATCCATCAAATGCTGAAGACATGTTTATACTGTCGACAAACAAAGCAGTTATAAAAAGCAGAATTCCTCCGAATATAAATCCAATAAGAATCGATATAAGGGATGCCGACAATTTTTTTGTTCCTTCATTTTTTAAACTGAAAACTCTTTTAATATTATCAGGCATAGCTCCCACTCCTCTCTTTCTTCATCGGAGTATTTCTTTTTGCTCCTGCCATATAAAGACCCAGTTCTTCCGGATTTGTCTTGTCCGGATCCAGCTCACCGACAATTTCCCCCTCAAACATTACCAGAATCCTGTCTGCCAGGTTCATTACTTCATCCATTTCAAACGAAACCAGAAGAATTCCCTTGCCATTGTTTCTCTGATTTATAATCTGTCTGTGTATATATTCCATTGCCGCAACGTCAAGTCCCCTTGTAGGATGAACTGCAATAAGTAAATCATCATCCTTACTTATTTCACGCGCTACAATTGCTTTTTGCTGATTTCCGCCGGACATACTTCTTACCAAAGTTCCTGCTCCCTGTCCGGATCTTACATCAAACTTTTCAATCAGCTTATCCGCATATTCCCTTTCTGATTTTTTGTCAATTACACCTGATTTATTAAAGGGTGTTTTATAATAATTATGTAAAATCAGATTGTCCTCTAAAGGGAAGTCGAGCACAAGACCATATTTCTGTCTATCCTCCGGTATGCAACTCATACCTTCAATGCTTCTTTTCCTTACTCCTGCATTTGTTACATTTTGACCATTCAATATAACCTTTCCGCTTACAATCCTGTCTATTCCTGTTAAGCCATAAACAAGTTCACTTTGTCCATTACCGTCAATCCCCGCAATACAGACAATCTCGCCCTTATGTATGTCAAAACTGGCTCCCTTCACTGCATTTGCTTTATGATAACGGCTTGCAGCAACCAGATCTTCCACTTTCAGAATTACATCTCCGCGCTTAATTTTCTTTTTTTCAACATTTAAATCCATGCTGTGTCCAACCATCATGGATGTTAGTTCCTCTTTTGTTGTTTCGCTGACGTTCACTGTACCAATATATTTCCCTTTGCGCAAAACAGAGCACCTGTCAGCTACTGCCATAATTTCATTAAGCTTATGTGTTATAAATAATATACTTTTTCCTTCAGCCGCCAGATTTTTCATAACCTTCATCAATTCAGTTATTTCCTGTGGCGTCAGCACTGCCGTCGGCTCATCAAAAATCAATATTTCATTATCACGATAAAGCATTTTAAGTATTTCAACACGCTGCTGCATACCAACTGAGATGTTTTCAACCAGCGCGTCTACATCTATATTCAGTCCATATTTTTCTGCCAACTCAACTACTTTTTTTCTGGCATTACTTTTTTTCACAAAACCTAATTTTGACGGTTCTACTCCGAGTATAATATTTTCTAATACGGTAAAACATTCCACAAGCTTAAAGTGCTGATGAACCATACCGATTCCCAACTTATTTGCATCATTCGGGTTTTTAATCTGTACAGTTTTTCCATCTTTTTTTATCTCGCCCTGCTCCGGGGCATAGAGCCCGAAAAGCACGCTCATAAGTGTACTCTTCCCGGCTCCGTTTTCCCCTAATAAAGCATGAATTTCACCTTTTTTTAATCTTATGGTTACATTATCATTGGCTATGATTCCAGGAAATATTTTTGTTATATTAATCATTTCTATTGCATATTCATCAGCCATTATACTTTCCCTTTTATTCTACGAAATCAACTGTAACATTGCTAAATGTTTCCGTGCCATTCAGAAAATCTTCGTAATCATAACTTATTTCATATGCTCCGTCTTTTATCGCATCAACAAGTTCGTTGTAGTCATCTTCAGTAAATGTCTCAAATCGGGATGTCTCGATTGAAAGGCCGGTTGCATCATCTTCAATTCCCAACCATGCTTCGCCTTTAATATCATCCCATTCATCTGCATAGTATTTAGTAAGAGAATAATTTACCGATGCTTCGATTCCTTTAAGTGATGATGTAATAACCGTGTCTGAATCTTCGGACTGGTCAACATCTCCACCGATTGTATATCCGTTATTTGCTGCTGCAGCTGCAAAAACGCTGTCACACATTGAACCGCCATAAGGCATAACAAGTTCTGTTCCCGATGTAAACCATCCGTTAACCATTGTCTGAAGAGAGTCAGATGCTGTATATGATTCTCCGTAAAGATAACTGTATTTAATTTCCACCTGAACATCCATTTCTTCTGCCGCTGCCTGAGCGCCCTGTACAAAGCCATATCCATTGCGGTTTACTGCAGGATTACTTCCGCCGCCGCCTCCGCACCAGCCAAGTTTTGTAAGTCCGTCTTTAACAACTGCATAACCTGCCATAAAGCCTGACTGTTCCTCGTGATAATATATTCCGGCTACATTATCAAGACCAACATCGAAACCGTCAATAAACACAAAGCATACTTCCGGATGTTCCTCTGCCGCCTGGCAAAGAGCTGTTTCCTGAAGATAACCCGGGCATACAATAATTTCAGCACCATTGTCGATTGCTGCTATCATTGCATCATATCTGTCAGTATCTGTTGCCTCCGAACCATTTGCCGGCTGATAATATTTGTATGAATATCCGTTTTCATATGCATACATTTTTACGCCGTCCCATGTTCCTTCATTAAAGTTACCATCCTTTAGCTGTCCCACATCTGTTACCATAGCGATAACATATTTGCCGTCTTCCGATTCCATTGTGTCGCTGATATCCGCAGCTGTTATTTCATCTGATGATGAATTCTCCGAGCTGTCTGCCGAATCACTGTCCGAGCTGCTGCTTCCGCATGCTGTCATTCCCATAGCTAACACAACACACAATAATACTGCCAAAATGTTTCTTAATTTTTTCATTTCTGCCTTTCTCCTTTTTGATTTTATTTATGCGTTTTCAAGTACATTCCGCTCTATTCAAATCAAAGATCCTGCAATCATCTGTTCCTAAGATTTTACAAACTCTTATAATTCACAAATTCGGCTGTTTAGTGCTTGTTCAACGCTATATTTCTCTTTAATTTATAACAACGACTGATCAACAATCGGTCCTGCATTATAATAATCATGTAAGCTGTCCGGTTTAAAAACACCTCTGTCGGTAACAACCCCGCTGCAAAGTTCGGGCGGCGTTATATCAAAGGCGGGATAATACCCTTTTACGCCATCCATGGTAAGTTTCGTCCCCATAGACTCAAGTACAAGATTCGGGTCCCTTTCTTCAATGGTCACTGATTTTGCATCCAGATGAGACAGGTTCGGCGTTCCTGTAACATAGTAAGGAATATTCCAGTACCGACAACCCAGCGCAATTTGAAATGTACCTATTTTATTTATGACATGTCCATCCATTGTTATGACATCCGCTGCTGACGTAAATACGTCGACATTTTTAGCTTTTAACACGTAAGCAGGCATATTATCTGTGATAACTGTAACGTCAAACCCCATATCACAGCCTACACTGGCTGTAAGCCTTGCTCCCTGATAATATGGTCTTGTTTCAGCGCAAATCATCTTAATTTCCTTACCCTGCTTACGACACGCTGTAAGCATCGTTCCGATTATCGTTTCTCCAAAACACTGTGTCATAACCGTTCCGTTATCAGGAATCAGTTCTGCCAGATATTCTCCGGTAGGTATATATTTTCTATATGTATTATCGATATATTCAAATGCATACTTCTGCAATGCATCAACAAGCTGCACGCCTGTTTTTCCTTCTTTAAGGCACTGCTCTGTAACCTTCATTGCCCCTCCGGTGACCAGTTTCATTTTTTCAGCTGTTGTCGGTCTTGCGTGAGATAATTCATATTCAGCTTTTTTCATATATCCGGCTATGTCTTTAATATTATTTTTATTAACCTCATACGCTGCCAAAGCCATTCCCATTGCAGCTGCCATATATGGTCCTGCGCTCTGAGTTACCATATCAGCTATTGCTTTTGCAACCTCTTTATAGGAGTGACATATAACAAACTCTGTTTTTAACGGATATATTCGTCTGTCAAGGATCCTGACCATTCCATCCTCATACCACGCAACATTTTCATACTGGAGCAAAAAGCCCATTCCCTCATCTGCTCTATTCATTTTTGTCACACCCTTCTTCTAAAATCTGAGGTCCAAATGCAACCGGCTGTATTTGTGACAGTTTATATTCCACATATTCATCAGGAGTTTTTGCAAGTATAATTTGAAAATTATCATAATCGCAAAATTCCATCATAACCTGTCTGCAGACTCCGCAAGGAGGAAAATAGTCCAATTTATCTGCATCTTCTCTGCCTCCCACAACAGCAATCGCTTCAAATTCCCTTTCGCCCTCACTTACAGCTTTGAAAAACGCAGTCCTTTCTGCACAGTTTGTCGGACCATATGCTATATTTTCGATATTACACCCTGTATAAACCTTTCCGTCCTTTGTCAACAGTGCTGCTCCGACCTTGTGATTGGAATATGGAGTATACGCATACTTTCTGGCTTCAAGCGCCATCAAAATAAGTTCACTTTCACTATATCGCATTAAATTAACCTTTCCTCGTTTATCCGTTTTTCTTTGACCTATTATTTTTTAAATTACTTAACACTATTATTTGTCTGTTTGTTTTTACAAATCTAATTTTTCTTATTCCTTTAGCTTGTCTTTTTCATTATCTCAGGCACATTCTCGTCATATTCCTTCACATTCATATTTAATTTCAATTTAAACTTTTCCACCTGTTCATCAGAAATCACTTTGGCGTTGCCTACAGTTGACGAAAGATAATATATCTTTGCGGAATCTTCAATATAAACTGCAGTATTATATGCACTTTCTATATTTTCTCCTGCCGCTACTGCACCATGATTTTGCAAAAGGCATCCTTTACGTCCTTTCATCGCTTTAACAGCTTCCTGTCCCACTTCTTCATCTCCCGGAATTGCAAATTTCGCCACCTGAATGGAATCACCTATAAACGGCACCATTTCAATTAAAATTATCGGAATTTGCATGTCCGCCACTGCAAACGCCGTAGCATAAGGAGAATGTGTGTGTACAACAGACGTTACCTCTTTTCGCTGTTTATATATAGCCACATGCAGTCTCCACTCAGACGAGGGAGCTCGGTCTCCCTCAAGAATATCTCCGTCCGGATTAATTATGACAATATCATCAACTGTCATTGTTTCATATGAGGTACTGCTTGGAGTTATATAAATACAGTTTTCTTTTCTGTCATAAATACTTAAATTCCCGCTTGTACCAGTAAAAAGCTTCTCAGAATAAGCTTTTTTTGTATAATCTAACAGCAGTTTTTTATACCCCTGTTTGTCCATTATTCTATTCTTCCTTTCCTCAAAACTCTCATTTTCAGCATAGTTGGCACTAATTTTTTCTAAATCTCTATGCACTGAAAATGCAGCATATATCATGACTTCTGCCATCAATATAAATTTATTATTTATTGCTTACAGAGGCAGGAATCATCTTCCATCTGATATATACGAGATTGTATATAATCTGATATTATTTCATAATGCCCGGACTAATATATTTTTTCCCAAGCTTTTTCTTATTAGCATCCCATTCGTTAAGAATCCTTATCGCCTCTGCACCTACAAGGCATGCCCTTGCCTCACCGCCGTCCTCATATGCTTCACCGGTTACTCTCTGTACAATAACGGATGCGCACATCCCGGCACGTAATCCAAACAAACGGGAAAGCGTAAACAGTGCCGAGCCTTCCATATCATAATTAAGGACTTTTGCTGATTGTAAATCTTTATATAAGGCGTCTGCGTCCTGGCGTTTATATCCGCCAAAACTCGTTCTCGACTGTCCGGCGTAAAACGATGATGTTGTGCATCCGACACCAACGTGATACGTGAATCCCAGATTTTCGCATGCCTGAATAAGTGCCCTTACAACTTCCGGAGAAGCTGCTGACGGATATTCATCCATCACATACATTCTGGTTGTCCCATCAAGCCTTACATTGCAGTCATTGATAATAATGTCTCCGATGTTAATTCCTTCCTGTATTGCTCCGGTAGTACCCACTCTTATAAATGTGTTAACTCCTGCCGCTGCCATGGTTGTGAGTGGAAGCTCAAGGTTCGGTCCGCCCATTCCCGTTGACATTGCTGTCAGATGAGTTCCCTTATATTCTCCTGTTGCTGCTCTATAGCCTCTGTTTAAATCATATTCTTTTGTTGTTCCCTCGTCCCATTGAGCCGCCATCAGACTCACACGTTTCGGATTCCCCGGAAGAAGAGCATATTCTCCCATATCAGGCACTGTAAAACCCTCTGTAGCAACGCCGCCTGTTTCCGCATCGCTCAATCCCTGACGAGCTTTTTCTATATTTTCGCTCATAATCAAATACCTCCTATATAAATTAAAAATAAATTGTTTTGTTGATTTTTTGGACTTTATGTTGTTTTGTTTTTGTTATTTGCATTATATTATGTCCCTATTGACTTTTCAAGTGTTTTTATGTTGTTTTATTAATTATCTTGTTGTTTTGTTTGGTTTTTGATGCTTTTCTGCATTTTTTATAATCAATTTGTTGATTTTTTAGGGTTTTTACTTTATAATTAAAAAATCTCAATGTTGATTGTTGAACGATTTAACGCACAAATAGTAGCGGTATACCGCAAGCGCACAGAGCAGAGTCATCGACTTTCATAGATATTAGCGCGCTACACTACAATAGCAGCGCATATGTATTTATTATAAATTCGGAGGAATTCATTTTGTTACCAATAGAACGAAAAGATATAATCAGAGATATGATTTATGAAAAAAAAACCGATAGAGTTTTGGAACTGTCAGAACATTTTGGAGTCAGCCCTGAAACCATACGCAGGGATATTAACGCACTTGAAAACGAAGGCATTCTCACCAAAACCTATGGCGGTGCTAAATTCAAAATGCAGGTTTCCAACAAAATCCCCACTAAATCTTTGCAGCGCATTATGTCACAAAGAAAAAATGCAATGGCATATGAGGCAGCAAAGCACATCCACAAAAATGACTGCATTTTTATGGGATACTCTTCCACAGTGCTTGCTTTATGTTCTCATATTCCCGACGAGCCTCTCACTATAGTGACAAATTCACTTCCGGTAATACAATTTTTCTCTGATTACACTCAAATCAGGCTGGAAAGTATCGGAGGAACCTATTTAAGTAATTATGACGCTTTCAGCAACCTTCATTCGATAGAGTTTCTTGGTAAATACAGTTTTGACAAAGCATTCATATCTTCACAGGCAGTGGATTTTACCAGAGGATTATGTGACCAGAATGACCTTATATGCGGAATGCAACAAAAGATAATGGAGATATCCAATCAGGTTTATCTGATTGCCGACAACAGCAAAATAGGACAGCGAGCATTCATATCATATGGAGATTTAACAAAGATAACTCAGCTGATAACAGACAAAGAGCCGTCCGACGAAATCTGCCAACAATTAAACACATTGGAAATTCCTTATGTCGTTGTGAATGTTACCAATAATGAAGATTCTGCAAAACCGGCAGAATCTTCAGAAGTTGAAATTGGCGCAGACAAGGGTGAAGAAAAAAACCTCCAAACTGAGTAATTATTTTTACTTCAGTTTAGAGGTTTATGCAAACCTTTTGATGGCTTCAAAAGCGGAAGTGCAAAACACTAAACGCCCAACAGCTCAAGCAGCTCGTCCTTTCCGAGTGTTGCAAGCCCGCCATTTGCACCGCTTAAAATTTTATCCGCCAAATCCTTCTTACTTTCCTGCATTCGCAGTATTTTTTCTTCAATTGTGTTTTTCGCAATCAGTCTATAGACCGACACAACATTGGTCTGCCCAATTCTGTGTGCTCTGTCTGTTGCCTGATTTTGAACTGCGAGATTCCACCAAGGATCATAGTGAATCACAATGTCTGCACCTGTAAGATTTAAACCTGTCCCGCCGGCTTTTAACGAAATGAGAAAAACCGGTATATGACCTTCATTAAAATCATTTACCATTTCAATACGACGCTTTTTAGGAGTCTCACCTGTAATTTTATAATATTCTATTTCTCTGCTCTTAAGTTCTTCCTCCAAAAGTGCCAGCATTGAAGTAAATTGCGAAAAAACAAGCATTCTGTGTTCTCCTTCTATAGCTTGTTCAATTAATTCCATGCAAGCAGCCCTTTTTGCCGAGCCACCAAAATAGTCTTCGTAAATTAATTCCGGATCACAACAAATTTGCCTGATTTTGGTAAGCTCAGCTAAAATTTTAATTCTATCCTTATTATAATCTGTGTTGCTCTGTCCCTCCAGCATATTCTTCATATGCGTTACCTGAGCGTCATAAAGCTTTTGCTGTTCATCTTCCATTTCAGCATAGTAAACCTTTTCTAATTTGTCCGGCAAATCTTTTAAAACATCCTTCTTTAATCTGCGCATGATAAATGGTCCAACCATACGCCTGAGTCGTTCTGAAACATTTTTGTCCTTATTCTTTACAATCGGAGTTTCAATTTCTTTTTTAAATACATCATATGCATAAAGAAATCCCGGCATAAGATAATCAAAAATACTCCAAAGTTCACTGAGTCTGTTCTCAATAGGTGTTCCGGTCAGTGCGTATTTAACATCAGCGTTTATAAGTCTCACTGCCTTTGCCGCCGCCGTTATATGATTCTTTATATACTGCGCTTCATCAAGAACCTGACAATGAAATTTACATTTATCATATTCCGCAATATCTCTTTTAAGCAAATCGTATGAAGTCACAAGAACATCGTAGTTTTGATATTCATGAAGCTTTGCCGCACGCTCTTTCTGACTTCCGGCAACTATGCAAGCCTTAAGTTCAGGCGCAAATTTATTGAATTCATCCTGCCAGTTATAAACTAACGATGCAGGCGAGACAACCAGAACCGGTTCTTTTACGCCTTCTTTTTTCCATGCAAGAAAAACGGCAATCATCTGAAGGGTCTTGCCAAGCCCCATGTCATCTGCAAGTATGCCACCAAATCCATAATTTTCAAGCATTCTCAACCATTTATACCCGGTAATCTGATAATTGCGCATAGTCATTTGCAATTCTTCAGGAACTTCAAATTCAGAATCATCAATTGTTTTGAATTCTTTCACAAGTCCTCTGAAACTGCTGTCACGTTTAGCATAGATTCCGCTATTGCTCTCAAGCATTTTATCCAGATATAATGCTCTGTAAACAGGCAAATGCATCTTACCCTTTACTAATTCTTTTGGTGTAATATGCAAAGCTTCCATCATATTCGCAAGAGTTTCCAGACTTTCCTCTTCAAGATTAACAAAATCTCCGTTTTTTAATCGATAATACTTCTTTTTCTTTCGGTAATTAAACAGAACCTCCATCAGTTCATCCTGTGAAAAATCATTTGAAGTGACAGTCAGATCCAGCAAACTGCTTTCCACTGACACACCGACAGATACTTTAGGCGCTTTCCTTATGCTCAGTCTTTTGAACCTGTCAGTACCCTGTACCTCACCAAATGCCATCATCTCATCAATGCCATGATTCAAAACGTCAAAAATTGCATCTTCATTACGGTCACAATGAAAAATCTCGTTTTCAAAATCCGGTACGGGAAAAAACATTTCAACAATGTACGCCGCCTCTTCCTCCCGATATATATCTCTGGATGTGGCTTCTTTCTTTATTTTTTCCGTATCATAAACATCCATCACGGAAAACGTCTTTCCGTCATAATCCGCAATAACCTTACACGTCAGATTATCATCTTCTGCATCCAGAAAAAATTTAAAGTTTACCTCTGGAGGCAAATATTTATCGATCTCTTCTGAATCAGGCTCATCTATTACGGCATGCTTCTTTAAAATTGGAAATACCGTATGATAAAATGTCGAAAGGTTCCCACGCCCTACGTTAAATGACAGATGTCCTTCATAGTCTGCCATTTCATAAATTGGCAAAATTTCTTTGATATCTTCTTTTGGAATTCTCTCCAGAAATTGGTCATCAGTAATTGTATAGGCTGCCTGATTTCCTTCCAGAATAAATGGTATATCCCCTGATACTTTTATACCCTCAAAAATATTTCTTTTATCAATCTGCTTTTCAATGGACATTTGCAGATTAATGGAGCCTTCTCTGCATGAGATTAAATGCCTACCTCTTTTTCCATCATTTTTATTTGTGTATTCAGTCTTTCGGTTTTCGATTAATGAATAGATTTTGTCCATTTGCGTTCCTGAAAGCGGAATATCTGCCTTAACGTCAACTTCCTCATAATCATAGTAGTAGCGTCGGCTTTTCATTTCCAGGCTTTTTCTTTTGCTATGACTATCCTCAACATTTTCTTTTATGAATTCATAAAGCAACCTGGTCTGTTCATCCATTACACAATGCCCAAAGTGTATAACTGTATCCTTACCAAATGTTGCTTCCTCTCCATTTTCTACCTGCGATACAAATTCAGTCAGATTCTTAATCACAAAAAGCTTGTTTGTTCCGACTTTGAATGACACTGAAAGCATATCCATGCTTTTCACAAGCCTCGGTTCCAGCCTGAGATACTCCTTTATCCCTCCAACATCAGCATCTAATGTATTGGTATGGCTTCTATGGTATCTTTCCAATATTTCCAATGCAACCTGGTCAGTTGCATCTCCCGGATTATTTTTGATGATGTAATCTTCCAAAAGAAAAAGAAGTACCAACTCATGCGTACATAGTTTTCTCTTAGGGCGGCCCCAATAAGAATATTCAATTCTGCAGTCAGGATTAAGACAATACAAATCCCTGATGCCGTCCCTGTCAAACCGAATCGATACGGTATATCTGTTTAGCATGCTTCCGCAATATCCGTTTATGTGTCCAAACAATTGACCGCCTTCATGCTCGCTTCCATATCTGAAACCTATGTCATCCAGCGTTGCTCTGCCGCTGTTAATCATATTTTCCGCATCAATACACTCAAGATCAGTGATTTCAAAATTTCTTGTCATATAATTTAAATCAAAATAATAATATTCTCCGGATGACGCCTGTTTTTTAAACGGATTTTCTAAAATCTTTTCATTCCGTTCCGATTCAGATTTTTGTTTTGAATTTTTAGTTTTAATCTGTTCCTCAATTTCACAACAGACTGCTGCCATATGCTTACAATTGAGACCTCCTTTTGCATATGGACATGTGCATCTCATTTTTGTGATTTTTTCATTTTCATCAACACTGACAGAAACCTTATACAGATCAGAACCCATTGCAACAGCATGCCATGTTCCACCCGCATCCTCCGTCAGATTCCTGACTCTACCCGCGTTGTAATATTTCTGTCCTCTTCTAGTAATAACATCATTAAATAAGTGTTTCCATTTCATAATTTTGATCCTTGTGGTTTTTTATTTTTCAAGACTTGCTTCGAAAATCCTGACACAGAATTCGAATCAGCAAAACTGGCGCAATTCTTTTCTGAATACTTGCTCCTCCTTGAGAAG
>X287_Common_Brushtail__coassemble_63_pt1 | contig 20774 bp, 19 predicted proteins | sample X287_Common_Brushtail__metabat2_low_PE_002 | metagenome-assembled genome bin X287_Common_Brushtail
GATTTATGCAAGTTATAATATTGATGCGCAAAGAAGTGCGGAAGAACTTTCTTCTATTGCTTTTGCTAAGAAGGGCGATGAAACATACAATGTTAATGCTAAATTAAAAGCATTAGAATTATTACAAAAACAATTTGGTTTACAAAACCAGAAACTTGAAACTAAATCAGAAATCATAGAAGTTAGCTTGGAGGATTAATATATATGAAAACGGAAGAGACATATTTACAAGAGTTAGATGAACAAACAAAAAAGGTTATGGAGGCTGCCTTTAATTTTTGTAAAGAAATATATAATATGGATACGATTGATTTTGGAGAAGTTACAACAGATGAAGAAAAACAAAAGGCTGGTGCTTTAGCTTTTGAACGAGACGCTAGAAAGAAAAGAGCTTTAGGTAGAATTTTATTTGAGTGCGGTAATTATCTATTCTTATGAAAATAAGAGTTCATAAAAATATTTTCAATGAGATTTATCTTCCTCATTTAACAGATTATTCAAAAAGATATGAGATTTATTATGGCGGAGCGGGCAGCGGAAAGTCCTACTTTGTCGCGCAAAAGCTAGTCTATAAGGCGCTAGCCGACCGCCGCAAAGTATTAGTCTTAAGAAAGGTTGGCCGCACCACAAAAAATTCAACTTTTCAGCTGTTACTTGATACTCTTGATTTATTTAAAATTAAAACTAAATGTAAAATAAACAAGACAGACTATTCTATCGAGTTGCCGAATGGGTCTGTTTTTCTATGTTCTGGCTTAGATGACCCAGAAAAAATTAAATCTATTACTGGTCTTACGGATGCCTGGTTAGAAGAAGCGACCGAATTTACTCAAGATGATTTTAATCAGATTGATTTGAGAATAAGAGATCCTTTCTCAAAAGACCAACAGCTAATATTGAGTTTTAATCCTGTGTCAAAAGCTAATTGGTGTTATTTACAATTTTTTGCAGAAAACCCTGAATTAGATGAGTTTAGAACAAAAGTAAAAATAGTTAAGAGTAATTACTTAGATAATCCATACCTACCGCAACCTTATATTGATTCTTTATTGCTATTGAAAGCTACTAACCCAGTATTTTATTCTATTTATGCTCTTGGAGAATTTGGTAGCTTAGATAAATTAGTTTATTCTAATTGGCAATCTTTTGAATTTCAAGAAAAGGATATTACTGGAAATTTGATTATTGGACTGGACTTTGGTTACACTAACGACCCAACCGCGCTTATTGCTTCTATTGTTAATCAGGCGGAAAAGCGAATTTATGTTTTTGAAGAATGGGGCGGAACTGGGTACTTAAATGACCAAATAGCAGACCAAATAAAAGCAATGGGGTTCGCTAAATCAACTATTATGGCGGATTCCGCAGAACAAAAATCTATAGATGAGATAAAAGCAAAAGGGATATATAGAATAAAGCCTTGTGCCAAAGGAAAAGGAAGTATTTTGCAAGGAATTCAAGCACTTCAACAATATGAGTTAATAATTCATCCAAAATGTAAAAAAACGATAGAAGAATTGCAAAATTATAGTTGGAAGAAAGATAAGCAAACTAATGAATATGTTAATGAGCCTATTGATAAATACAACCACTACTTAGATGCGCTTCGATACTCGCTTCAGTGCTTAGAGGACCGAGTCCCGCTCAGAACTATGGATAAAAAGATGTTATTTTAAAAGGAGAATAAAAATGATTAAATTAAGCAAAGATGTGGAGTTAACTCCTGCTATTGTTAAAAAAATTATTGATTCTCATAAGCAATATGACTTACCAAGATTACAAAAGTTAGAAGATTATTATTTAGGTAAAAATCAAATATTAAAAAGGGTCATGGCAGACGCGAGTAAACCAAATAATAAAATTGTAAATCCGTATGCGTCCTATATTACGGATACATTAACTGGATATTTTATGGGAGAAGCTATTACTTATTCTTCTCTTGATGAGTCCGCGCTTAATGAATTAAAAATGATTTTTGAATATAATGATGAAGCTGATGAAAATGTAGAATTAGCAAGAAGTTGTTCTATTTATGGTGTTGCTTATGAAATGCTATATGTAGACGAAGATGGCTTAGTTCGTTTTAAACAGCTAGATTCAAAAGAGTGCATCCCTATATACGATGATACTATTGAAGATGAATTGTTATATTTAATTAGATATTATCCATCAAAAGATATAGTTACAGATAAAACATCAATGATTATTGAAATTTTATCTAATGAGAAAATTGACAGATATACAGCTTCAGAGACTGGAGCTAATATGACTTTAATTGAGAGTATTCCGCATTACTTTACTCTTGTGCCTGCGGCGGTTTATGTTAATAATAAAGACATGACTGGTGATTTTGAACATGTAATCTCGCTTATTGACGCCTATGATAAACTTGAATCAGATAGTTTGAATGATTTTGAATACTTCTGTGATGCCTACTTGGCTTTAACAGGTTTCACCGCAGATAGCGAAGACATCGCCGCAATGAAAGAAAATAGAGTTCTGCTATTGGATAAAGATACAGACGCAAAATGGCTTATTAAAGATGAGCAAGATAGTACGGTAGAGAACTTAAAAGTTAGATTAGACCAAGATATACATAAATTCTCTAAAACACCTAATTTATCTGATGATAATTTTGCTTCTAATTCTTCTGGTGTTGCTATTAAATATAAAATGGTAGGCACAGAAAATGTAGTTGCTATTAAAGAAAGAAAATTTAAGAAAGGCTTACAAAGAAGAATCGAGTTAATTTCTTTGATTAAAAATATATTATCAGACGGCTTTGATTGGAGAAGTATTGATATTACATTTACTCGTAACTTACCAACTAATGATACAGAGATTGCAAGTATGGTAAATACACTTTCTAATGTGGTAAGTACAGAAACATTGCTTGCTCAGATTCCTTTTATTGAGGACGTTCAAGATGAATTAAAGAGATTAGAAAAAGAAAAAGAATCTAATCCTTTTTATGATGTTAGATTAGGCCTCGATGGGGAGGATGAAGAAGTAGATGAAGAAGGAACAACAGAATCATAAGGAAACAACCAAACGAAGAGAAGAATATGAAAATGAATGGAGTTATGATGATGAACTTGACATCGTGTATGACTTACTTTCAAGAGCCAAAAAAATTGAAAAGGAAATAACGAACGATTTTTTGAAAGCCCTTGAAAATCTATGGGAAGTTTATAAAGAAGCATTTCCCTTCTATTTTAAGGAAGGTGTGCTCCGGGAAAATGAACTTCAGAAGTTATTTTTATCTTTTCAAAATACAAAATCTTTATCAGGTTTTGAAACTAAATTAAGCGCGGCCATCGAAGAGATGGAAAACGCGACAAAAGAGTTACAAGAGCGAAAGATAGTAGCGTATTTTATTCTGGCTTATGAACTCACTGCAACGAAAACCGCGGAATCATTGCAAAAGCAAGGAATACAAATTAACTCTCAAAAGATGCAACAGCTATTGATATCAACCAATATTCAAGTGGAAATTACGAAACCTTGGTGTAAAGATGGCAAGACTTTTTTAGAGCGAATTGCTAATAACTGTCGTTCATTAGGAACAAACTTAAAACGAATAATTTATCAAGGAATCGCGGAAGGCTGGTCTATGGAAAAAATGTCCCAGGCTCTTACGCGTCAAACCGGCATCGCCGCCTATAAAGCAGCCAGATTAATAAGAACTGAAACAATGGCAGTTTTTTCTAAAGCTACCAAGGAAGCCTTTCTAGCTAATGGAGTTGAATATGTAGAAATTATTGGCGATGCAGAATGTGGCGGAATTTGCTTAGATTATGTAGGAGAAGCAATCCCGCTGAGAGAAGCGATGATAGGTACAGATTTACCGCCTTATCATCCTAACTGTGCTTGTTCCTTTTGTGCTTATATAGAAGATGAAAAATATGGATATGAATTGATAAAAGAATAGGGCATTTTTTAATAATCTCTCTTTTGGTTTTTTGAATAGATAGTGGAATGGTAAAAATATAATTGAGGGCTAGTGATGAAGAACTAAATTAGGGCTTCAAATAAAGAGAACTCAGAAAGGATATTAAACTTATGGACAACGAAAATATGAACCAGACAGGGGCGGAACAGAACGAGGCTTCCGCAACTGATAATGAAAACAAAGAAACAAAAGTAACCTATACACAAGAAGAAGTTACTAAGATGTTACAGGAAGAAACCGATCGCCGCGTTAGTGCAGCACTCAAAAAGCAGCAAGCTAAGTTTGATAATAAAATGGCAGAGGCTGAAAAGCTTAGAGGGATGGACGAATCACAGCGTAAGGAATATGAGTATGAACAAAAGCTGGCAGAGCTGAATGAAAGAGAAAAAGAATTTAATCTTGCGCAAAATAAATTAGAAGCAAGTAAAGTTCTCGCTAATAGAAGCTTGCCTATTGAATTTGTAGATTATATTGTGGCGGATGATGCAGATACAATGATGGAAAATATAAATGTTTTTGAGAAACTATTTAAAGCAGCGGTATCTGATGCTGTTGCTAAAAAGATTGCATCTCCGGCACCAAAAACTGGAACTGTTAAACAAACAGGGATGACTAGGGAGGAGTTCTCTAAATTAAATATAGCTCAACAGTCTGAATTGTATAAGACAAATCCGCAGCTATATAAAGAACTTACTCAATAATAATTAAAGTTAGGAGATTAAATTTATTATGGCACATACAATTTATGAAAATTTCGTCCTTGCAAATAAGATCGAGGACCTTTTAACAACAGCAGTAGATTTATCTGCTTATATGACTATTGATACTTCACTTGCTGTAGAGCCAGGTATGAAGAAGATTATTCACACTTATACAGCTACTGGTGATGTAGAAGATTTAGCAATGGGTGAAGGAAATACTGGCGATATTGAAGTTAGCTTTACTTCTACAGAGTATGAAGTTGGTGTTACTCAGGGTAGATTCCAGTACTATGATGAGCAAGAAATGCAAGATCCAATGGTTGTAGATACTGGATTACAGGGTGTTGCTCAGAAGATGGTTAATGATTTTACAGCAAAAGCAATCGCAGAATATGAGAAGGCTACTTTAGAGACTACTCCATCTACTTGGTCTTTTGATGCTGTAGCTGATGCTATTGCTCTTATGAATCTTGAGGATGAGAGCGGACTTACTCTTATGATTTCTCCTTCTGATAAAGCAGCTTTCAGAAAAGCTCTTAAAGATGATTTATCTTATTCTGAAGGATATGTAAGAACTGGTTATATTGGCACTGTATGCGGTGTACCTGTAGTAGTTAGCAAGGCAGTTCCTGCAGGCAAGGGTTATTTAGCTACCAAAGACGCTGTTACTCTATTCATTAAGAAGGGTTCTGAAATCGAGCAGGAGAGAGATGCAGATACAAGAAATAACAAAGTATTTGCTCGTAAAGTTGCGGTTGTGGCTCTTACAGACGCTACTAAGGCAGTTAAAATTACTGTAACTGGCGCGTAAGCCGAAAGGAGCTAGCTAATGTTAGAAAAAATTAAAATTTTGTTAGGTCTTTCAGATGATGATAAAGATGAACTTTTATCTATTTTAATAGCTCTCTGTAAAGATGAAGCTACTGATTTCTGCAACCTGGATGAATATTCTACTAAGCTAGACTCCGCTGTTATCACTATGGTTATTGAGAGATATAATAAAATGGGGTCTGAAGGTCTTTCTTCAGACTCCTCTAGTGGTATTAATGCAAGTTATATTGATGGATATAGCGAGATTGTTCTTTCTAAGCTAAGAAAAAATAGAAAGGTTAAATGTGTGTAAAGTTATGGTATTAAGGGATGAAATTAAAGAACAAATTATTCAGAAAATTTCTGACGGTAGTGGCGGTTCTACAGAAGAAATTATATCTGAAAGAACGATTCCCTGCCATGCTTCATTTAATGTGGATCCCGCTGTGATGACTGCGTATGGATTAAAAAATGAAACATTGTTATATGTGGTAACAAGAGAAGAATTAAATCCAGACGCAGTTTATTTTTTTAAGAATAAAAAATATACAGTGAGATTTCAACACAGCAATCAGCGGTTAAAATATACCACTTTGATTGAAGTAAAATAAGGAGAATCAGTAAAATGTTTAGTATAGATAATGATACAAATACTATGACTATAATTAAGAAAGATACTGCTTCTTTTGATGTCGCTCTTGATAATTATGATTTAGCGGACGGTGATAAAGTAATATTCACTATTGCAAAAGAAGTAGAACAGGAAACACCAATTAAACAGATTATCGTCGAAACTTTTACAGATGGTGTTGCAACTGTTATTATTGATTCTGAAGATAGTAATATAGATGAAGGTACATATCTTTATGATGTGCAGATTAATACTACAGATGGTAGGGTGGATACGGTAGTGGGTCCAGCTAAGTTTGTAGTTAAGGGAGGAGTGACTTACTAATATGGAAACTTTAAAAGCTACACTAACAGCTGAAGCAAGTCTTTCTCCTAAAACATTCTCCGCGGGTGATGGTACGAGACAAATACCTGGACCTCAAGGAGAGCAAGGCCTTTCCGCGTATGAAGTTGCTGTTGAAAACGGCTTTAGCGGGACTGAAGCTGAATGGCTAGCTTCTTTAGTGGGTCCTCAAGGTGAAAAGGGTGATACTGGAGAGCAAGGCCCTCAAGGAGAACAAGGTATTCAAGGTGGGCGGGGCCTTCAGGGTGATACTGGTGAACCTTTTACTTATGATATGTTTACAGAAGAACAACTTATAGGTTTAACTGGTCCTCAAGGAGAACAAGGTATCCAAGGTGAAAAGGGTGATACTGGTGAACCTTTTACTTATGATATGTTTACAGAAGAACAATTAGAAGCATTAAAGGGCGAAAAGGGTGATACTGGAGAGCAAGGCCCTCAAGGTGAGCAAGGTATTCAAGGTGAAAAGGGTGATACTGGTGAAAATGGGACTTCAGCATATATTGAAGTTGTTCAAAATGGCAGCGGATATAATGTTATTGTTACAGATGCAACAGGGACAACCACAGCTACCCTAGCAAATGGTGAAAAGGGTGATACTGGAGAGCAAGGCCCTCAAGGTGAGCAAGGTATTCAAGGAGATACTGGTCCCCAGGGAGACCCAGGTAAAGACGGAATAGACGGGGCTTCCGCGTATGAAGTTGCTATTGAAAACGGATATGAAGGAACGGAAACTGAATGGCTAGCTTCTCTTGTTGGAGAGCAGGGAGAAAAAGGTGAAAAGGGTGACACTGGAGAAACTCCTCAAAAAGGGGTTGATTATTATACAGAAGAAGATAAAAATGAAATAGTCGATTTAGTATTAGCCGCATTACCAGTTGCAGAGGAGGTTAGTGTATGAGCAAGTATGTAATTGATGATACTACATTAACCGCTATTGGAGACGCGGTTAGAGAAAAGGGCGAAACAACAGAGTCTATTTTAGTTAGTGAGCTAGCTGATCAAATTAAGGCTTTACCTAATAAGGTAATGATTGAGTCTCTTGAGATTACAGAAAACGGAACCTATGAAGCGCCAGAAGGAACAGACGGCTATAATCCAATTACAGTAAAGATTCCGTGGAACTTTACCTTTGGGAGTCCAACCAATCCTTTATATATAAAGAATGGAATTTTTTATATGCCGGGAGGTGCCGGTCTTAATAGTTCTAATTTATTGGCACAGGTAGATAAAGCATTACGTGCTTTAAATATTGAGCCGTATTGGACTTTTCATGTAAAACCATTCAACTACGGGGAGGATCTCATGGGTTTTGTATGTACTACTGATATATCTGCTTTAAATGCAACTGTAGTATATTATCCAGAGTCCACAGAAGACGAAGAGGGTAATGTTACATATGGTGCGCTCACTCTTGTACCGGAATTATTCTATAGCAATTCCAAGTTGAAAGAGTTTAATGGCACCATTACTAATTGGATCCCAGCAGCTCAGTCCGAGTCGTGTTATTATTTTGCAAGTTATAATCCATATTTAAAACACTTACCAAAGTTAATAAATTGTGATTTATATAGTTACCATGGCACCACTTCGTCTTCTTATTTGATGTATTGGGCTTTCTCCAACAACTATGCATTAAGAGAAATTCCTATAGAATGGTCTAATATTTTAAGAATGACAACAGGCACCAGTCTAATGTGGGCAAACTCAACGAGAACTAAAGAACAGTTTCAAAACAATGTTTCTTTAGAATCCCTTGAAGTCCCGCCTTTTTATGCTCCTGGGAAGACGCTATCTTCAGCAATGACTTTTAACTGCGCTTTTCCCCGATTAAACTCTTTTGTTTTTGTCCCTTTGCCTAATAGTAAAAATTTTTATTATACCGGAGGTGTAACAGTAGATACTTCTACATCTGGATGGGGTTATTATTTAGGTCAAACTCAAGGGACATTGCCATCTTATTATAAAACTTATACTGATATAACTTTAGATGATGAAGTTTATGATGAAGAAAGTTATGAAAAAAATAAAGATAACCCTAATTGGTACACTACTATGGTCGAGTATAGTAGATATAATCATGATAGTGCGGTAGAAACTATCAATAGTTTATATCAGATTCAATCTGGCTATTATGCAACTATACAATTTGACAGTGCAGCGGGTTCTAAAACAGATGGTGGGGCAATAGGAGATTTAACTGAGGAAGAGATAGCTGTTGCGACAGATAAAGGTTGGACAGTAACGTTAGTATAATTAAACTAAAGGAGATAAAAAATATATGAAAACAACAACAGTAGAAGTTAAAAAATATGAAGCAGATGAAGGAAAAGTTTTTGATTACGCGGAAGCTCGCTATGAAGATATATTGGACGAGCAAGGAAATGTAACTGGGCAAGAACAGACACATCTCTATACTAAAAAATTGTTTCTAGGAGCAAATGATACTATAGATAGATATATTGAAGTGGATGCTCCAACGGAGGAATGATTATGAAATTAGAGAATAGAAAATTATATGCAGATGAAGGAAAAGTTTTAGATTTTGCAGCTCCTAAATTTGCACAAAATGCAAAAGGAGAGCCAATTCAAGTCCATTTATATACTAAATGGATTAGATTAGGGATTATGGATAATGAAGAAAACTACATCGAGGTAGATGAAGGCCAGGTGAGTTAAATGGGCTTGCGCGCAACTTTTGATGTATGTTGGGACTTAGGATATCCTGAAGCAACCGAAGAACTTGGAATTGTTCCTGACTATGACTATGGTTGCGATATTTTCATAGAAACTTTCCTTTCTGTTGCTAAAGATTTATGTCCAGTAGATACTGGACATTTACGAAGCTCAATAACTGCGAATGGAGCTGGCACTGAAATTACCTGTCAAACATTATGTACATATGCGCAATATGTAGAATATGGGACATATAAGATGAGTGCTCAACCATATTTTGAACCAGCTTTAGAAGAGGCGTTCGCAGCTGCCGCAGCTGAGTGGGATGCCGCAGTTGAAGATGCTTATGAAGAAGAAGAGCAACTATTAGAAGAAATGGAAGAGCAAGAAGAGGCGGCTTCCCGCGGTAGTGGAGGTATTTCTGGATTAATGGGGCAAGGAATAGGCGGTTTTTTCGCAGGGTTATTCGTTGCTGCAATAACAGGTATTTTCCAAGGTATAATGAATGTAATGACTGAAATTATGACAGGCGGTAACCGCAGTCGTGATGGGGGCAGTTCATTTGCAGGCGGCTTTTATAATATAGATGTAGAAATTATTTAAGGAGCAGATTATGATACAAGAAGTTAAAGAACAAATTTATAATATTCTTACTTCTGACCTAGGATATTTAGTGGTAGATAATCCTCAAGATAATACAAATAATACTTTTCCTTGTTTACTTTTGACTACAAGTAAGATTACTAGAGATAAGGTAAAAAATACTTATCAACATAAAGTATCTTTTAAAATAGATGTTTTTTCAACTTATCATGGAGAAAAAGAAATTTTAGAAATAGACCAACAGATTTATGATACTCTGCAAGAGAAGATATATGATAATGAATTGGTAACTTATTTCAGACAAACAGATTTCAAAGTATTAGATGATAATAGTGTCGGTGTAGTTATGAAACATGGTATTATTAACTATACCGTGTATTTGAGCGGAATGGAGGCAGAGACGGAAAGTGAGTAGTGTAATAAAGGCCCCCGCCCGCAGAGGGATTGAAGCCGCTTTACTAATAGGTGAGCAAGAAATTGCAGGACAGTTAAGTGGGAATTTAAGTAGAAGTGTTTCTCCTATTGATATTACTAACAAAATACATGGAGAGTGGCAAGAGTCTATTCCAGGAACCAAATCTTGGAGTTTAACAATTCAATGTCTATCAATTAAAGACGAAGAGACTTTTGAAGTATTAGAGCAGGCTTTTGAAGAAAACACTATGTTAAATGTTTCTATTAAAGATAGTGATGTAATATATACAGGAATAGGTTATATATCTAATTTTCCTTATCAAACAAATTTTACAGAAGCTATTAAGTTAAATTTTATAATACAAGGAACAGGCTCTTTAATTAGAGGTTAAATTTGATTAATGAGCTTGCTCTATTTTTCATAAATAAAGATGGGGTATCATATTGGAAAGAAATATGGTACCCCAATAAAAGGAGCATAAAATGATAAAAGAAGAGACAACTTCCACCCAAACGGAAACTTTAAATGTTTTAAATAATAGTAAAACTAAGTATTCTGCATGGGAATATTGGTCTGGATCAAACGAAGAAATTTCGACACAACAAGAGAAAAGTCTAGCTTCTAGTATCCAGAGACAAAAAAATAAGATTTATGCGAAGGTTTAAAATTTATAAAGGAGATTTCTAAAGAATGGTAATTAATGGACTTGATTTATCAGTGTATGGGGTCACACTTTATAATAGGGTTTTAACAAGTAATGAAGTAAAGACATCGCGGGAATGGCTTGAAGGTGACATACAGCCAACCTTTGTGAGACAGCAAGACTCATTCAAATTAATGAAACTAGAATTCTTAGTTTCAGGAGAAGATGAAAGAGCAGCTTTCGTTACTATGAGTCAGCTGACTGCCGCGTTAAAGCAAGCTACGATTGTATTTGATGATTTACCCTTTGCTTTTGATGTGACTTTAACAAAAGAAACATCACAAACAAGATTAAAAAATGGTAATTTTATTCTTACTGTTGAATTAAATTGTGGGTATGCGAAAGGCGAGACAGAAATCTATACAACCGACAGCCGCGCGACAGACTACTTCAGATTGACAATTTCATATTATCAAGATGGAGTATATTTACTAAATACTGAAACCAAATTGATTAAAGCACCAGACTTTACTGGAGATGGCGATACTTTTGCTTCTATTGGTATTGATTTAAATGCTTATCAACCAGATTATTATAATAGTGGAGTAACATCTAATTTTACAGGTGTTGAATTAACCTATGAAAATCTATATAAACTACAGTATTTGATTGTTAATTACTCTCCGACATCTTATACAAAAACATTAGAGTATGAAATTTCAGTAGAAGGTTTTTATAAGCCTGTTGTATCTACTGTTTTAACTTATACGAAAAAACAAGTCGATAGTATGACAACGATTGGACAGCTCATTGATTTAACTTATAATAAGCCAGATGGGTATTCTGCAAGAACGAGTTTTAATAAAGAATTTAATTTTCTTAACTTGTTATCTTTTGAAGAAACAATCTATATCTACTATGACGAAATTGAAAATGAACAAAGCAAAGATATTGAAATTCGTTATTATAATGAAAATAGCTTAGGTCAGTATATCTTCTCTCAATCTCAAATCGTTCATATTGCAGAAGGCAATGTAGTTGATGGACTGACTTTAAAGAATCTAATTAATATAGATGCGTATAAACCAGAAAATTATTATAATAGCGGATATTGCGTTGGTCATGATTTAACCGAGATTATTACATATGATGCACTAGAATCAATTTATGAAGTGAGATATGATTTAACTGATAATATAATTTTTGTTGAATATTATTTAGGTACTTATCCAAGTTGGACTAGAATTACAACAGCTAGCTATCACATTAAATATAGTTCGGCGTATGATGCTTCTGAAGATATTATTGCAGACTTGGGTATTGATTTAGATAAATATAAAACAGAAGTTTATGAAGAAGGAGCTATTTATAATAATACTTCACTTTCTACTTTTGATGACGTATTAAATACTGGTGTTATTCAGATTTATTATGTACCAAAAGATTATGAAATCACAGTTCGCTATTTCCAAGATAGCGTATCTGATGGAGTGCTATTAGGCTCTGAAACTGTTGCTATCAATGATTTAATGTTTATGAGCGATCCGACTCTTTCTCAAATCATTGAAATAAATGCATATAAACCAGATGCTTATATTTTTAATGAAGCTTTATCTTATGATGGAGAAATTTCTTTATCTGCATTAACCGCGGCGTCCCCGATTCAAGTGGTATATACCGAGGTTGAGGAAGTAAGAACTAAAAGTATCATTATCAAATATAAAAAAGAGCTGAGTGCCGCATATTCTACAATTAACACATCAGTAATCACAATAGAAGAAAGTGATATTGGTGGTGGGACAACTTTAGCTAAATTATTTGATTTAAATGCTTATCGACCAGATTATTATGAGAGCGGTATTATTGATGGTTATAGTTCTACAGTTACTTATACTTTTGATGAGTTACAAGGAACTTATGATGTATTATATACTGCAAGTTATTATACAACTCAAGTAAGATATTACACTGATGAGGTTAGTAATTATAACTGGATTGGTAGTAATTCAATTCAATATCGAGTAATTGATTTTACAACAAGTACCACATTAGTAGATTTAGGATTAAACATTAATGCATTTAAACCAAGCTATAGCGGCGATGGAGAGGTCCAATATACTGGAGCAATTACTTTTACAGCTTTAGTTTCTGTTGATGCTATCAACATTATTTATCCTACAGAGTCAGAACCTAGCGATGATGATTATGATTATCCGCACAGAGTATTATTTTTACAGCATAATGATATGGGTGCCTATGAAGCTCAGTTCCCTAGTTGGACATTGAATCATGCTTATATCAATACTGGTGTTACTGTTGATGATATGAGTAAACTTAGTGTTGTTTGCAATACTATGCGAGTGTTTGAAGACCAGCCGCTACAAAATGTTAATGTTGAAGATGCTTATTTATTTGGTAGTATTACTTCAATGGGAAGCTATTATATTAAATTTGTAAATAATTCAACTTATAGAGCAGAATCTTTAATTACAGGCATAAATACCTTTAATGCAATGGCAGGTTTAGGGACTCCCGAACTAGTTCAAGAAGAGACCGCCGCGATTGGTTTTAGTTCAAATACAGGCATTACATCTTCAACAAGAGATGGATATTCTTATGCAACTTTAACCTACAGTAATCTATTGCAATCAAATTCAGCAAAAATGATTGTTCCTTTATATTTATTTGCATGTAATTATAATGGCAACTATCAAGGCGGAATCGCGGGTGTTGGTATTAAGGGATGTAAAATTTATTATGAAGATACTTTAATCCGTGATTTTATCCCTGTTGAATTTTATGATAAAATTGGTGACTTAGTAGCTCCAAGTAATTGTTTATATGATAAAGTAACTCAAACATTCTTTGAGGATGCGCGTGGACTTAATAGTTTTAATATTATGGACGATCCAGATGTTACTGACACTAATCTTTCACATCAGATTGCTTGCTGCTATGTAAATTATTATAAGGATAATGTTCTATTCAATTCTACTACTATTTGGTTTAGAGGAGACGAGTTTGAAGAAGAATGGGATTTACATGATAAATTATTTGTAGATTATTATCAACCTCAATTCTGCGGCTCCGGTGTAATTGAAGGGGAATCTGATATTGAAGCTACTTTTGATGGTCTTGCCAATAAAATCTTTAATGTTTATTATACCTCTACAGGTTATAATGTAACAGTAACTTATTGGAAAGGTAGCAAGGATGATGAAGCCAATAAATTAGGTGAAACGATTGTTACTTTAACTGAAAAAGACTTCTATCAAGTGCCTACTTTTGGACAGTTAATTGATTTATACTTATATAAACCAGATGGATATAGACCAACATATACTTATCCTGAAACAAAAGTAACATTAAATAGAATTTTACAAAACGCACCATATGATATCATTTATGAAGAAGTGACAGACCCCGCAGTTTATACAACAACGGTTAAGTATTACAGAAAAGTTTTTGGTATTGATATGCTGAATCCACTTAATACTTATCAGTATGAAGGGGAGGCTGTTATAGAGATTGATGAAACTTGGTTTGTAGATGGCGCTTATCCAGAACAATTCTTTGATTTTGATTTGTACCATAATCAACCATTATATTATTCTTCTGGTGAACCTTGGGAATGGTATTTAGAAGATGAAAATCTGACTGATCCATCTGTTCTAAAGAGTGAATATATAATTGTTTATAATCCTATTTCTTACTTTGTAAGTGTAAATTATTATACTGATGTCGTTGAAGAAGAGAACTTGATTGCTTCTACAACATGGGAAGTTCAAATAGATAATTGGAAAGATAATCAGCAATTCCAACTTGTAGATGAATTACCAAATACTTATATAGACAAGTATAAACCAGTAATTTGCGATGGCGGCCGCCTAGAGGACCCCTCAGCATGGTATACTTTTGAAACATTGGTAAATTCCGAAATCAATATTATTTATGACACTCTTGAAGAGCCTCATGATCCAGAGTCAACAATGTGGCCTAGTAAAGTATTATATTGGTATGCGAGTACCGGTGGATGGGATTACGCTTATGAAGTTCCTAATAAATATGCAGTATGGCAGTCTTTATTAACTTCAACAACATTAGGTAGTTCTTATGATGCTTATACTGGAACCACAACAGCTTCACAATTTATCGGTCCTAGAATTCCATACTTAGACTTGGGTTATACTCCAAAAGAAATAGGCCGTTTAAGAATGGAAACAAAAGCTTATTGTGGTAATGCAGGATTAAATATTAAAACATCAAGCACCTCTGTATCTAATGATAGCTTTGAATATTTCTTAGGTTATTATGGCGCGGTTGATGATGAAGATATTGTAGCAAATATTGGTACAACAGATGCCAGCAAAAATATTTATACATCTTCTGCGGACAATAGCGGAATGGTAGGTCAAATTACTTCTGATTACAGTATCAACTCACGTGGTTGGTTTGCATTTAAAGGACATACTTTAAATGGTAGTAGTTGGAGTATGAATGGTATAGGACCTCAGCTAATTGATAATAACTCAGGATGGAATCAAAGTACGCAAAGTTGGAATAATGGTTACAATAAGGAAACCGTAAGAGAGCTTGTAGGCGGCTTCCGCATGGGTAACGTGATGATTCAGGGAGACGACTACGAAGATATCCAATTATATTGGGATTATGTAGCATCTAATAAAGTAGGCTCTGCGCAATTAACTCCAAACAGATATAATGAAGATTTCTTACAGTATCCGCGCGATTGGAGTAGTGATACAATAACAAATGTTTCTTCTACAACACCAACCGCGGTTGCATGTGTAGCTTTTAACCCAGTTACTATGACTCTTGATGCATATCATGATTATTTTGAAATGTATGATTATTCTAATAGTCAATCACCATTTTATGTTAATCAAATTATTGATGACAATGACATGTTTGCATATAGAGAAAAGCCAAACGGTTCAATTACATTATTCCTAACAAGAAATCCTACAACAGGAAAGTTAAATATGCTAAAGCAAGATTATGTTGCTTATCCATCTTTCTCTTCTCTTGGAACGGTAGGTTATCCAGAGTATACTTTAGTTAATTTCAATCCATATACAACCTCAGAAGCAACGTATACTTATACTACTCAGGTTATTACAGGTACAATGGACGATGGAACTCCTATTTATTCTAATGTATCTTCAACCAAAAACGTAGCATATGTAACACAACCATATTCAGCTTTTGCTCTTCCTTCAAAGATGATTCTTTGGAGCGTAAAAATCTGGGATAGGGATACTTTAGTAAGAGATTTAATTCCAGTTGCTGCAGGAGATCAGATATATGATTATATAGCTCCTTATAATGGTTTGTTTGATAAGGTTACAGAAATTTTCTTTGGTAATCAAAATGAAGGTGGCACCTATACATTACATGCGACTGATAGTTTAGGAGCTGTTGGAACTGGTACTTATACGTTAACTGTTGGTGCAGATGAGGTTTATCCATTACAAGTATCTGATGACCCAACAGTATATGGAAACATTGTTGTGAATTATTATGATGAAGGAAATAACTTCTTAGGTAATCAATATGTTGAAATTCCAGTTCACTATGTTGAAGATAATATTTCTATAGAAGAAATTGTTCATTCAAATGATTATAAACCTAATGATTATTACTTAGATGGTATGATTGATGTAGATTTAGATTTCACAGATCCTGATGATGAAACTCTGCATGATTTATATCAAATGGGTAGTGTAAATGTATTTTATAAATTAAGAACATTTACTAAAACAGTAGTTTATTATCAAAGTAATACAAGAGTAGGGTCTAAAGACATTTTCTATTCTTATGAAGATTTAGAGAACGCGGAAACCCTTGATGATTTGGGTATTGATGTAGACCTATATTATGATGAACATTTTGCGCATGGTAGAATTGTTTTCAATGAAAGTCTTATTGCAGCTGATAATATTGAAGCTTTTATTGATGCTCCTTCTCCTATTGTTGTTTATGATAAATTAACACAAGAGGAAGCTCCAAATTTATTATATCTTGAATATTATAGAGGCGGCGCTTATGATGAGGAATTAGTAGTTCCTAATGCGGATGATGTAAACTATTTTGATTGTGAATTAGACGCAACTGTTTTAAATCCATCTGGAACTATTAAATATGTAAATCACTATCACAGTGCTTTATATGAGGATGAAGAACAGGATTATTTCATTCCTTATCAAGTAGATGTAAAAGCTAATTATGTTCCTGTCCATAAAGGACCAGCTCGTAGATATTCAACATTAGCGATTATTGTAGATAATGGTCGTTATACTATTGTTGAAGAAAGCCGCGGTTGGGGTCGATTAAAGGAATATCCGACTGGATGGATTTTACTATCTTATACGGAGCCTGTGACAGGACCTGGTCAAAACCCAGAATATGATACTAGCGGAAATGCTGATACTACAATTCCTTTTGCTACAAAGATTACTATTAGTAAGATGACTGTAGATAGATTATGGGCATATACACCAGAATATGCATCTTGGATTAAGGTTGAAGAAATTTCTTTTGATCAATCTGGTAAGTTATATAATGGTATTGGTATTAAAGTTATAGACCTGGATGAAGTAAGCGATTGGGACGCGGTTTCCGCGTTATCAGATTTAACAATTTATCCAGATGCTTATCAATTAAAATACCATGAAGCTTCAGGTTATAGTTATACAGATGAATATACTTATGATGCTTTTTCTGAGTTACATAGTATAGAATTTGTATATCCTGAGACTGTTTATGCTTATAAAGTTTTATATTATAAAGATACTGTAATTGATGACAATGAACTTGGTAGAGTTTCATTCTCTTGTTCTATCAGTGATTGGAATCCTGATTGGGATACTTTCCTAGCGACTAGTTATCAATATGATGATGATGGCAATATGATTAATCCTACCTTATATAGAGATACCGATTTAACATTAACTTGGGATTTCTTTGGTATAGATGTTAATGAATATAAACCGTCAGTTGGTAATTATAATGATGGTATGTGGTTATGGAATCCAAGAACATATGATAATGAAGATATTTACTTTACTTTTGAAGAAATTGTTACAACAGGAAGTCAAACGATTCTCTATTTGCCTACTTTAAATTCATATAAGGCTGTTTACAATATGGCTTGGACAACAGTTCCTATGGATATCGAAAATTATACATGTTCACCACATACAATGGGTACAGGTGTTTATGATGTAGAATTTAAATTTCAACAATTAGCTAAGAATCCTGGCTATCAAACTACTTCAACTTATAGTTCACAATTAGGCACAGTATCAGGTTATTATAATATTAGTGTGGGCGATAGGCTTTATACTCGGGAAAATACTGGAAGATTAACCCAAAGCTTATTCTGGTATGGAGAAAGATATAGTACAGTAGGTATTAGTTGGCATTGGTGGACAGATAATTCAGGAACATTTACAACATATTCACATGTTCGAGTAACAGCTCCTTATATCACAAGTGATACGGATACTTATTCTTATTATAACATTGTAAATTTTTCAAATAAACGAAATGCCACTATTGCAATGAGTTGGGGGCATGATGAAACTGGTTACGCTTCTGCAAATTATATTCTTAATACATCTAATGAGCGATATGAAGCTACTAGAGAATTGAATATGAAAAATGACGCTTTTTATCTTTTTGGCACAATCGATGATTATGTTCAAACCTTTTATCTAGATAACGGCGGTACGAATGTTACTACACCAGGCAACATAAAAAGCGGCGTTTATTATGCGAATGGTATTCGAAATTGTTCTTCTCTATATGTAGGTGCTGGTGGATATGATTATTATGGAAGTCAGAAACCTTATTATACATTCCCAGTGTGTTGGTACTATATTAAGGTATGGGAAAATTATTATTTAATTCATTATTATGTGCCATTACCAAAAGGTACTTGGTTATCTGATGGTAGACAAATTCCAGATAATACTTTATACGATGTTATTACGAATACTATTTGTGATCCTTATGAGCCATCTACATATGCGACGTATCGCCCTTCTATTTTTAAATTAGGCGCTGATATAGATACAGAACCTGCTGTAGATTATTTCGAAGGTTGGGATTATGATTACACTAATTGTAATTATACTATAAGCACAACTGCTTCGGTAACCGCGTATAGTCAACCAGATGTTTTATCAACTGAAATTACAACATATCCTACAGGTATGGTAATGCCAGTTAGTAGATATACTGCGGACGCTGAGCATAATGTCATTGGAGAATGGTATTATAATGGTATCTATTGGTTCCAGACAGAAAACACAGAAATTATTTCTAATGATGTTTATAATATTACAGAGTTAAAAACAGCAGTTGGATTAAAGGGCGATAAAGAAAATACCGCAGTTTCTTATACAGGTTATAAGATTCCTACAGAGGACGGTACTAATACTTCATTAACCTTTACTACTGAGACTCCAACAAATGTATACTTTGCTACTGAAGACTTCTATTGGAATGGTCTTATGTGGATACCAATAAGTTATACATCAGATTATACTGAAGATTTAAGTAAGCTATATGCGGTTTCTACAGATTATTTAAGTTACTATCGCTATCCAATTTTAAATGATTTATATAAAGTTGGTCAGTATACATCGGGTACAAGAGTAACAGTAGAGAAACAATTAACTAAAGATAATTATTGGCAATTAACTAATACTGGATATTGGATTTATACTCACCAGACGGTGTCAGAAATAATTCAATAAGAAAGGAATAATAATGGCAAGTAATATTGTTGCGGAAGAAGCTACTAGTGTAGCTTCTTCTTTTAATCAAGAAGCTACTTATTCTCCAATTTTAATTGAAGATGATGGCGAATCTTTTTCTATTGTCAATAATGGGACTGCGGCAGCCCCTGTCCGCGTTACAATCATTCCTAAAAATGATATTATGCTTTTGGAGATTAAGGGTTTGTCAAAAGAATCTATCACTATGGAAAAAATTCAAGCAGGACAAATTTTAGTTATTGATAATATAGATAAAAAAGTTACAATAGACGATGTAGATGCATTTGAATACTTTAATGGCTGGGAATTACCTTATTTATCTCCTGGTACTAATGAAATTAAGATTACTAATGCGTCTCAAATGACAATTAATATAGAATACCAGCCTGCGTATATCTAAGGAGGCGGACTATGTTAAAGATATATGACACGAATCATGATTATGTTATGACCATTGATAAAAGTGCCGCTCTACAAGAGGTATCAGACTTAGAAACGGGGATGAAATCTCTAGCTTTTAAGTTGCCTCTTGTAGAGACATATCTTTCTGCGATAGATGAAGAAGGATATGTAGAAACCGCGGATTATAGTTATGTTATTAAAGAAATAAATAAAAATGATAATGTTTATTTTAATATTTATTGCAGAGCTAATATAGAAGATTTAGAATATACTATCATTCCAGTATTTGATTGCTTAGAGAGGTCTCTTGAAGAAGCATTTCAAATCGCGGTTTCCGCTGTTACGATAAATACCTGGACCTTAGAATATAATTGTCCAGAGATTACTACTGCACAAACCTATCAATTACAGAATACTACTGCTTATGAAATGATAGAGCAGATAAAAGAAGATAATGATTTGGAAGTATTTTACGATACTAAGAACCGAATTGTTAAAGTATATTCGCGGATGGGAGATTATAAAGGAACAGTTGTAACTAATCAAATTAAATTAAAAAAATTAGTTAAAAATTCAAACACTTATGAATTTGCTACTGTTTTATACCCTATTGGAAAAGATGGATTAACAATAGCAAATATTAATAATGGTGTTAGATATATTGAGAATTTTAATTATTGTAATAAGTATCTTCCTAAAATTTGGGTGCAAAAAGATATTGAAGTCGCGGAAATCCTCAAGCAGAAAGCTGAAGATTATTTAGAGAAGATAAGTAAACCTGAAGCCAGCTATGAGGTG
>X287_Common_Brushtail__coassemble_75_pt1 | contig 18994 bp, 14 predicted proteins | sample X287_Common_Brushtail__metabat2_low_PE_002 | metagenome-assembled genome bin X287_Common_Brushtail
TTGAAACCCATTGAGGATTCCTTATTCAGACGCTCCTTAATTACTTCTTCCAAATCCGGAAATGCTCCGCCGCATATAAACAGAATATTTGTTGTATCAACCGTTGTAAGCGGAACCATTGCATTCTTGCTGTTTGCTCCCACCGGAACCTCAATTTCACTGCCTTCAAGAAGTTTTAAAAGCCCCTGCTGTACAGCTTCTCCACTGACGTCCCTGCTGTTTACATTCTGTTTTTTGGCAATCTTATCAATTTCATCAATGAAAATTATTCCCGTCTGCGCCTTTTCAACGTCATTATCTGCCGCTGCAAGCAGTTTTGAAACTACGCTTTCTATATCATCACCTATGTATCCGGCCTCCGTGAGAGATGTGGCATCCGCAATTGCAAGCGGAACATCCAAAAGCTTCGCAAGCGTCTTTACGAGATATGTTTTGCCGCAACCCGTAGGACCAATCATAAGCATATTTGATTTACCAATGTCTATTTCATCCATTGTGTTGGTCGCTACACGTTTATAATGATTGTACACCGCAACTGAAATAACCTTCTTCGCATGTTCCTGTCCAACCACATATTCATCCAGCTGCTCTTTTATTTTATGAGGAGCAGGAAGTTTGTTAATGTCAATTGCCGGGGCTGCCGCAACTTCGTCCTTTGGTTTTTTCTTTTTAATTTTCTGGCTTTTCGGTATGTTATCCTGTATGTCAGATAAATTAATCATTCCTATATGCGGCATTTTCGACAAGTTTTCAAGATTCAGATCCTCAAGATTTATTCCTTCCAAATTGAGCCCTATATTATTGTTTGAAACCGTATCAAAGCTTTTTTGCAGACAATCAGTACAGACATTGATTCCGCCTGGCATATTTATCATTTTGCCGGCTTTGCTCTCCGGTCTGCGACACACATAACATACTTTTTCATAATCATCATCTTTGTTGTCATCTTTATCAGTATTTTCAACCTCAACTATGTCCTTTTGTTCCTCAAATTCTTTTTCCTTATCGTCCATTTTTATCCTCCTGATTAATCAATTAACATTTTCCCCTGTTGATTAGCTATAATAACATATATTTTAAAAAAATGGAATAGTGCATATTCTGGTAAATTATATCAGATGAGGATTAATTCCCGCCACTGAAACTAGTTTGTTTTTATCCCCCACTTATAGAAGCGGGGTCTTATCCCATTGAAATAAATATGACTCCTGCCTCTATAGGCGGGAGTCATATCTCATCTAATATATTACTCTGCACTGCTTGTATCAGACGAACTTCCAAGCGTAATTTCTACATCTTTTTCAACATACTCTCTTCCATCCCTGTATTGTACGGTTATTGTTACCGTCTCTCCTGCTTTATAATATTCAAGCAGTGACTTTAGTCCTTCCATCGTTGTTACCGTCTGACCATCAAACCCTGTAATGACATCTGTTGCGGCAAGACCGGCTGCCTCTGCTGCACCACCTTCAATTACCTCTGTAATATAAACGCCCTGCGGTATACTGTAATATACTTCATCCTCTTCTGAAACGTCATAACCGTAAATACCGATTGTTCCTCTGTCTGCTTCATCAACTAAAGTTCTTGTCTCTCTGTTCATAAGCTCGTTAATTGTGTCTGTAGCTGACGAAATCGGAATTGCAAATCCCATTCCTTCTATACTTGCAGAACCTGAATAAGAACTTGAGGAATATTTTGCACAGTTAATTCCGATAACCTCACCGGCTGAGTTAAGAAGTGCGCCACCACTGTTACCGCCATTAATAGCTGCATCTGTCTGCAATACTGTGATTGTACAATCATCTATTGTAATTTCTCTGTCTTTTGCACTTATGACGCCTGTTGTAACTGACTGTCCATATCCGAGCGCATTTCCGATTGCAATGACACCATCGCCAACTTCCACATCATCGGAATTACCAAGTGTTGCTTTTTTAATCTGGCTTAACGTGTCTGAATCAATATCGGAAAGCGGAACAGATACTATGGCAAGGTCTGTGTCTGCATCTGTACCTTTTACATAACCCTCTATAGAAACATCATTTATAAACTGTATTGATAAACTGTCAGCGCCTTCTACAACATGATTGTTGGTTACAATCAAAAGCTCTGTGTCCGTTTCTTCAATGATAATACCTGAACCTGCTCCGGTTTCTTCATAATAACTTGAATCACTTCCGTAAATCCAGCTGTAATAATCATTCGATTCAACATATGTCGTACTTGTGATTGCAACAATAGATGGCATTACCTCATCTACAACATCAGATACATCTGTAATAACAACGCCTTCTGAGCTTGTTGATGTTGAACTGTTGCTTGTATCCGTAGATTCAATTGTTGTGTACTCCGTGGTGTCATCTTCTTCTGAGCTGCTGTCACCTATTGATTCACTGTATGTCTGGTCTATAATACTGTCTATCTTTTTGGTCAGTGCATAAATTCCTGTGCCAAACAGAGCAATAACCACAACACAAACCGCAATTATAGTCGGCACTTTCTTACTTTTCTTCTTTTTATTTGGAGTATTCCCAGGTGACTGATTCTGTGATGAATTATATGTGTAATTATTATAGCTGTTATTTTCAGGCGTGCTGTCCCACTCAGGCTCTTTTGTCGTTTCATCAGCATTTCCCCACTCAGGTTCTTTCACAGTGTCATCACTGCTGTTTTCATTTTCCATCTGTGAATTTTCTGATGTAGCGTTGTTTTCTTCTGTTACTTCATTGTTCGGATTTTCTGCATCGTTATTGAATCTTTCGTCTTTATCATACATAAATAAAATGCTCCTTTCATCATTTATAATAAACAATTTCGTTCTTCTGAATTATCCGTTGTTAAGTTACATCTTAAATATCTTTTGTGTTGAAATTGTGTATTGACTGTAAATAAATTGTGATTCACAGACAGCAACTATCCCTGCGCCTTATCATCAGGAGCAGGGATTTTCATTAACCTTAAATTTAAACTTCCCACACATGTTAATGCAAGCTAATATAAGTCACTTATGCCACCGTCATCATAATCATAGTCACCTGTATAAGTGTCTGCAACTGTTTCGCTGTCCGTTTCATCGGAATCTGAATCTCCCGAATCTGATTCTGATGAATCCGAATCATCTGTTGAAGATGAAGAAACATATATCCCCGTGTAAGATGATATATAACTGCTTATCTCACTTACCGTCGATGTCGGCTGATAATCATCGTCATCGTACAAATATTTATGAAGGCTCACAACATTGCTTTCAAGATCAGCAGGCACTACGCAGCTACCGCCATTGATCATCTTAGTTGTAAGATCGAACGGAAATCCTTCGCTTCCGCTGAGTTCAAAATTAAATACAACCGGAACCATTTCCAGAAGCTCATCAAGTGTGAAGCTCGTGGATATTATCTTGGAATCCTCGGTGTTGCTGTCAAGTATCAGCTCCATTATGTTGATAATTTCTGATACACCAAGCTTCTTAGCTTTCTCAACAAGTTTTGCCACTACGAGTCTCTGCCTTGCTGCCCTGCCATAGTCGTCATTTATAGCTTCTCCCGTGTCGGGATCGTAGAATGTTGTTTTTCTGATACGGCAGTATGTGACTGCCTGTGTTCCGTTAAGCGTGATGTTTTCACCGCTTGACGAAACCGGTGAATAAGCTGAGCCTGTATTTAAAATGGTACTTTTCATATGTTTATTTATTTGCGCCACTTCACCATCTGTCAGATTTACTTCAATTCCGCCCAGCTCATCTATTATTTTTTCAACGCCGGCAAAATTTACCACAACATAGTCTGTTATTTCCAAATCCAGATTTGTATTAAGTGTACTCAGTGCCGCAACTGCTCCGCCGGAAGAATACGCGGCATTAACTTTGTTGTACGTGATTGAGCCGTCATTATGCTGAATCTCAAAAAATGTATCCCTGTACACCGAACAGATATTAACTTCTCCGGTATTGTTATTCATTGAAACAATAAGAATTGAATCCGACAGCGTCGAATCATCAAACTGACTTGTTCTGGAATCTATACCAAATATGACAAAATTTGTATATTCTTCACTTGTGTATTTTGTGCTGAGGTTGTCATTTGTTTTGATGAGAGTTTCGTCAAAATCCGCATCATACACTGAATCATCATAGGATTGCTGTCCGAAATAACTGATTATTGACCTTCCTATCTGACTGCCGGTTACAGCTTTTACAACTGCTGCCTTTACAGTCGGAACATAAAGAACAACCAGTATGCTGACTATAAATACCGTAAAAAGTATTTCTGCAGCCAAGAGCAGTTTTCTAAGCTTGCTATATGGTTTTTTCTGTTTTGCTTTCTTAAGCTTTGTCTTTTTTTGCTTTGGCTCTTTTAACTTTATCTTTTGCATATCATTGTTACTCATGTGAATTCTAAATCCCGGTGTTGAAAATTTCCGGAGCCTCCTGTTTATTCTTCAAATCCGTTAGGATTGTTTTTCTGCCAGTTCCATGAATCTGCGCACATTTCCTTAATACCATATTTTGCAGTCCATCCCAGTTCTTCTTTTGCTTTTGTTGCATCTGAATAACATGTTGCAATGTCACCGGCTCTTCTTGCTTTAATTTCATATGGAATTTTCACGCCCGTAGCTTCTTCAAAATTCTTTACAATGTCAAGAACACTGTAGCCGATTCCCGTTCCAAGATTATATATACATAAGCCAGCGTCTTCATCAATTTTCTTTAACGCCTTCACATGACCGATTGCCAGATCCACAACATGTATGTAGTCTCTGACGCCCGTCCCGTCCGGTGTATCATAATCGTCACCGAAGACACCAAGTTTTTCAAGTTTTCCAACTGCAACCTGTGTGATATACGGCATCAGGTTGTTTGGAATACCGTTTGGATTTTCTCCTAAAAGCCCACTCTTATGTGCTCCTATAGGATTGAAATATCTTAAAAGAATAACATTCCATTCATTATCTGCTTTCTGAATATCTGACAGAATCTGTTCAAGCATGGATTTTGTCCATCCATATGGATTTGTACACTGTCCCTTAGGGCACTCTTCAGTAATCGGAATGACAGCTGGATTACCATACACCGTTGCAGATGATGAAAAGATGATATTCTTAACTCCATTGCTTCGCATAACATCAACAAGCGTAAGTGTGCCTCCTATATTATTTTCATAGTATTCCCACGGTTTGGCTACTGATTCTCCAACTGCTTTTAAACCGGCGAAATGAATTACGGAATCAATTTTGTTCTCATCAAAAACCTTCTGCATTCCATCTCTGTCATTAATGTCTGTTTCATAGAATTTCACTTCTTTGCCTGTGATTTTTTCCACTCTTTTTAATGACTCTTTTGATGAATTGCATAAATTATCAACAACAACCACCTCATATCCGGCATCAAGCAATTCAACGCATGTGTGGCTTCCGATAAAGCCTGCGCCTCCTGTTACTAAAATCGTTTTCATTCCTTTTCTCTCCTTTCAAATATGAAAAACTGTTATTCAGTTGTAGTCTCTTCTGTATCGGATTCGGCATCCTCTTCAGATGTTTCTGTTTCAGTGGTGTCTTCTTCATCTTCTTCAGATGTGAGTCTCACTCTCACATATGCATCTGATTTAACCGTAACCCCATCCGGAAGTGTGACACTTATTAGCAGTCTGTTCACTCCTTCTGTTGCGCCTGAAAGATCTACAGTCGCACTTAAATCATCCACATCAAGATCCAAAAATGCATCTTCAATTCCCTGAAGCGTTATTGATGTGTCTGATACAACGTCCGCCACATATCCATCCGGAACGTTTCTTAATGTCAGGTTATCTTCCGTTATCGTGAACTTTTTACTTACAATAGCTTTAATTGTGACTGTTACCATCACATCACTTTCCTGACTATATATGGAAACATCCTCCGGAAGATACTGTGCCAAGTCAACGTTAACTTCAACATCATCGGTTGCACCCGTGATATCAATTGCCATTTCAGGAATGATTATTGAGTCTACCGAATCTATGGCATCTTCTGTCCCGATGAGTTTCACTGTTTCCGGCGTATATTCCGTGCTTATATACATGTAACCTGACGCCGGATCGCCAGTGTAACCTTCAACTTCAATCGGAACATCCTTAACCTTCATGACATCAACCTGCACCTTAACTTTTTTAGATGAAAGCGTCATATTTTCATTGCTTATTTTATTGCCGTCACTGTCATAAACTGCAATCGAATATTTGTCGGAAAAGCTCTCTGTGACATCTGTGACATCCACAACTGCCTTTACCGTGCTGATTGTTTCATGAAGTGACTCAGGTGCCGTAACCTCGATTTCCGTTTTGCCCGCCGTGTAACTTCCGACTGCATAACCCTCTGCCGCACTTCCTTTTATGTCAATTTCAAGTTCGTATGTCTTTGTAACAAGGTTTTCAATTTGAACCGTGATTGTCCACGTGTTCTGTGTTATGGAAATATTATTCCCAACACTGGTACTTTTAGCAGAAACATTTACAGGAACTGCATAAACCTGTGACATTTCCTCCAGTGAAGCAGTTGCAACAAAATCATCTTTTGTCAGGTCTTCCACCACGGAACGTTTGCCGGTGACCGCAATTGTTGCAGTTGTGTCTGAAACTACCGTGTACACCTGGCCCTGATCTGTCAGCACCTCTTCATCAGTTACTGTAATCGGAATATCGGTGATTACAACCGTTTTGGTCGGGTCGCTTACATTCACAACAGCCAGCCATATCAGAATTGCCAGTACAACAGAACAGATTTTTAGTATCCAATTGTTAGTCAGCATTGTTTTCAATGACTTTTTAAGCTTATTTAGCTTCGTTGGCATTTTTCTGACCCCTCCCCTTAAATATTCTGATTTTCTTTTTGGACACAGTCTTATGCTGTGCAAATATCAGTTTTTCGCGTAATGCGGATCTTTCAATATTGGATTCCAGCTCACCCGCATATGCAACAGAAACCCTTCCAGTTTCCTCTGAAACTATAATGGTTAAACTGTCAGTTACCTCACTAATTCCGACGCCTGCCCTGTGTCTGGTTCCAAGTTCCTTGCTTAAATCCATATTTTCCGAAAGAGGAAGATAACAGGTGGCCGAAACAATCCTGTTTCCACGTATTATAACAGCACCGTCGTGAAGCGGTGTATTGTGTTCAAATATGTTTGAAATAAGCTGGCTGCTTATTTCAGCATCTATTGTAATTCCCGTATTGATAAATTCATCAAGTGCCTGTGCACCTTCTATGACAATGAGAGCACCTGTTTTATGCTTTGCCATTTCAAGCGTTGATTCCATAATTTCGTTAATTGTTTCATCACTGAAGCGTTCGCTTATATTGTGCTTTTCAATTGAAAGAATGTTGGTGAGAAAATTGTTTCTGCCAAGTTCCTCCAGTGCCTTTCTGAGCTCCGGCTGGAAAATGATGACAACTGCAATAATCCCCACACTTAAAGTTTTATCTGCAAGCCACAAAATTGTTGTAAGATTGAAGAAAGTTGCAAAAAGCATAAAAATCAGAAGAACAAGTATTCCTTTAAACAGCGACCATGCTCTCGTTCTTTTTATCCAGAGCATAATCTGATATACGAGAAACGCAATGATAATGATTTCCAAAGCATCGCCTATGCCGACTTTCGGAAATTTTAAGTATTTATCAAAAAACTGTGAAGCATACTCTATCAATATCTGCATTTTCTCATCCCCTTCCTGATTACAAATTTAAATTTTTTAAATACAGCAGCAAATCAATTATTCAAATGATTATTAACAGTTCTTCTTTTATCTTCTTGCTTTGTGTCTTTTTGCCTTTCCGGCGTTAATCTTTTTCACATTAACCTTCGGTGCGGCAATTGATACCTTCGGAACTGCTTTTACATAGTAGTAATAGTCGTCATCTTCAAACTGTGTGTGTTCCGTCCTGCTGTAGTCCACAGAAAATACGAAAAAGTTGACAATGTATGAAATCAGCATTGAAAGCAGCGTTCCCAGAATCAGCATTCCTATTGATACGGTTGAAATGTTGAATGCAATAATTCCGATGATAAAAATTATCAGATTGATGATTCCACCACACAATATTGCAATCTGCCACGAATAATTTACTGACATTCTTCTTATCGCATAGACTGCAAGCAAAACAATCGCAAATGCAACAATATATAAGTACATTTCTTTATTTCCGAGCATGTTGGTAACTATATAATTTATTTTGTCGACAACCTCTTCTGATGAAAAATTGCTGATTGCTGCCGAATTCTGACTCGCATATTCCATTACGAAAGAAAGCACAACACCAAAAGCAGTTGAAACTATTGAAAGCGGCGTACTTACCAGACCTAAGCATACAGGAACAAGGTATGGGATTTTAAGAATAAACAAAACCGGAGTCAGTATCAGCACGATGCTGTCGTTAGGTGAAAACCTGAAATAAATCAAAAACATAATCAGAAGAATCAGCAACACTATTACTGAAAGTTCCAGCGACAATGCATAAAGGTGTGCAACAATAATTCCACATACAATAATGAGAATAAGCCCTGAAGGCAGGAATGCCGATATCAGTGAGATTATGAGCATTACCGGAATCGATTTGAGCGCACTCATGTATCCGATTTTGTTTCCAATTGCACAAAGTGCTATCAGAACAGCCAGAAATTTAAGTGCCGCATTTATATATATTTCATTGCGTGTGTATGTCTGTCTTAATTTTTCTTTAAATTCCAGCAGTGTCATCATCACCGTTTCCTCCTTTCGCTTCAGATACTACTTTTCCCAAAAAATCTCTGTCCGTAACAGTATTATTTATTTCCTCCTGCTGCATTTTATGAAGATTTTTCAGCTCGCCATTATAATTTTTAAGATTACGTCTTATTTTTTTAAATTTATATGCAAAATAGATGTAAGATAAAACAAGATAGAGGACCAGTGTCAGCAGATAGATAATTGCCACCCATTTTCCGAATGAAAACAAATCCATTGTTGTGATGTTCTCGATGAGATATTCTGCATTACATACGGCCCATAATGAAAAGCCAATCACAAAAGCTATCGTAAATGCAAAAAATGAACCGATCATGCGGACACTTATGTAATCTCCTTTAAAGTAACGGCTAATCGGTATTTCTTTTTTTCCTTCGTTTTGCTCATATATCGCAAGCTTCGTCATTAGAATAACTTTTTCGCTGTTAAGCATCACGTTTCTCCTTAAAATGTTTTTGCCTGTTAAGACAGATGCCTTATGTGTACCTGCTCTACGGCATATTTATAAAAAAGTATATCATATTAATAGTGTAAATTCTATGTTTTTTTAAAATTCAGATTGAAAAGGTACTGAGATTTTTTAAAAATAATAAGTGTGTATTAATAGTAGAGCATCTATTTTAATATGAAATGAGGATTTATGTGTTATAACAAAATGTAAGCTGTCACTTTTACGATTGTTTTCGTAATAGCAACAGCTTACATTCCTCATATTCATGCAGACACAGTGAGTTTTATAATGCTTCGTCCGTCGTTCCACAGAGCTCCATACACTCTTTTGCATTTTTTATATTTTTCAAATGTCCTTTTTGCATCGTTTTCGTTGCAGTATACCTTCCAGTAGCCGGTAGTCCTGCTGTTTTGCCCCTTATTCTTTATGAATTCCACCACGTCATCAAGTGGATACCCCAGAAAAACTCCTACTTCATGTGGAAAATCTTCTCCGGTCTGCAGCCTCTCTTTCAAAAGAGAAATAGCATATTCAGGTTTTGCACTATTATATCCGAACATGTGAAGAAAGTTCTCGGCATCCGAATTTTGCAGAACAGCCTTAAGACTGCTTCTGCGATAAACATATATTAATGATTTATTCATTTTCTTTCGAAGCACCACAATTGAAATGCCTTTATCCTTCAGACACGCGTTCCAGTATTCAACGTGTCCCTGCAGTTCCTGTTCGCTCAAGTAGTCATATGTGAACATGCTTGCCGTTTTTAACGACGCAAGCGTTGGCGAACAATTTTCTATCAGATATCTTTCAAACATGCTTTTTCTCCCTTTGGTTAGCTTTATCTAACTATGTAGTTAAAGAAAAAGTGGCTGCCCACCTGAGAATATTTGTATGGAATCTTGGTTAGTTTTGACTAACTTTAATTAATATACTATATTAACTTCTTTTATGTCAAGCAGCTTTTTAAATTTTTCTTTATCTTTTTTCAAGACTTCTGAATTCCTGTCTATCAAAAGTGATTCACGAATTGTTCTGTTTCACGTGCCTGTTTATTTCCATGCATAGTGTAGCAGATGCAACCACTTTTACACTTAATTCAACAGTATTTTTCCCAAAAGCTACAAAAAATATCCCCATAAAAGGGGATATTTTTATATCTGATATCAATAATTTTTATTCTAATTCGAATGCACCCGTATAGAGTTGGTAATATGTTCCTTTCTGTTCAATCAAATCATCATGGTCGCCACGCTCAATAATCCGTCCGTGATCAAGCACCATAATTGCCTGACTGTTTCGTATAGTAGATAACCTGTGCGCGATAACGAAAACTGTTCTGCCCTTCATCAGATTATCCATGCCATCCTGAACAAGTGCCTCTGTTCGCGTATCAATGGAGCTTGTTGCCTCATCCAGAATCATTACCGGCGGATCAGCAACTGCCGCACGCGCTATTGATATAAGCTGTCTCTGACCCTGTGAAAGATTTGCTCCGTTTCCCGTTAGCATTGTGTTATATTTGTCCGGAAGACGCATGATAAAGCTGTCTGCATTTGCAAGCTTTGCTGCCTTTATGCATTCCTCATCAGTTGCATCAAGTCTTCCGTATCGTATATTATCCATTACAGTTCCCGTAAACAGGTTTACATCCTGCAGAACAATACCAAGCGAGCGGCGTAAATCAGGCTTTCTTATTTTGTTGATGTTAATTCCGTCATATCTCACTTTACCGTCTTCAATATCATAAAAACGATTGATAAGATTTGTAATAGTCGTTTTTCCGGCCCCAGTTGCACCGACAAAAGCAATTTTCTGACCAGGATTTGCATATAACGAAATATCATGCAATACCATTTTGTTCGGATTGTACCCAAAATCCACATCAACAAGTTGAATATCACCCTTCAGCTCTGTATATGTGACACTACCGTCTGCCGAATGAGGATGCTTCCACGCCCATAATCCAGTCGGTACGTCAGATTCTTCAATTTCCCCGTTTTTGCCGCGTTTTGCATTTACGAGCATTACATAACCATCGTCATATTCTGGCTCTTCATCAATAAGCTCAAACACACGCCCTGCTCCGGCCAGGCCCATTGCAATCATTGCAACCTGTGATGATGCCTGTTTAAGGGTCTCGGAAAGCTGTCTGGACATACTAAGGAATGAAACAATAACGCCTATCGTGATAACAGAAGTTCCCGCTATTGAAAAATTCTGTACACCGTTATATACAAGAAGTCCTCCAACTGCCGCCAGTACAACATACATAAGATTACCCACATTTGAAAGAATAGGCATCAGAGCGTTGCCGTATTTATTTGCTCTTTCGCCGTCTCTGAAAAGCTGTTCATTCAGTTTTTCAAAATCAGCCTTACTTTCTTCTTCATGGCAGAAAACCTTGACAACCTTCTGACCGTTCATCATTTCCTCAATAAAGCCCTCTTCTCTTGCCAGAGATTTCTGCTGTGCCACCATGTATCTGGAACTTGCTCCGCCATACTTATTTGTAATTGTCAGCATAATGACAGCAAAGAGAAGAACAACCAGTGTAAGCCAAACACTGTAGTATACCATCATTATAACTATCGATGTGACCGTGAGGATTGTCTGAAACAAAGCCGGAAGGCTCTGTCCGATCATCTGACGAATCGCATCTGTATCATTTGTATAAGTACTCATGATGTCTCCATGCGCGTGAGTGTCAAAATATTTTATCGGAAGTGTCTCCATTTTATCGAACATATCAATACGCATATTTTTTAATGTTCCCTGTGTAACAATCGCCATAATTCGTGTATATATCAGAGATGCCGACACACCGAGAATATATATCATTGCCATCGTTCCAACTATGGAAATCAGCTGTTTATGCACACTTGCGAGTCCGGATGTTATTCCCGGAGTTATACATTCATCAATGAGTCTTTGCAAAAACACCGTCGCTACAACCGATGCACATGCACTTATTACAATACATACTGCTACTACTACAAGATGAATAGTGTAATGTTTTAGCAGATATGCCAGCAATCTTTTAAAGTTGCCGGGCTTTCTCTTCGGCTTTACAGCCGCATTTTTTTTCATATCTTCACTCATATCAGCCCACCTCCTTACTCTTAGTCTGTGAGTCATAAACTTCTCTGTATATACCGTTAAGCTTCATCAGTTCATCATGTGTTCCCTGCTCAACAATTTTCCCGTCGTCCATAACAAGAATTTTATCTGCATCCTGAACAGATGAAACACGCTGCGCGATAATAATTTTTGTTGTATCTGGAATTTCTTTACTGAATGCTTTTCGTATGAGAGCGTCAGTCTTTGTATCCACTGCAGATGTTGAATCATCCAGAATCAGAATTTTAGGTTTTTTAAGCAGTGCCCTTGCAATACATAGACGCTGTTTCTGTCCGCCTGACACATTGGTTCCTCCCTGTTCAATATATGTGTCATATTTTTCTGGAAACTGTTCGATAAATTCGTCTGCCTGTGCCAGTTTGCAAACATGTTTCAGTTCTTCATCAGTTGCATTTTTGTTTCCCCAGCGCAGATTTTCCTTTATTGTCCCCGAAAACAGCACATTTTTCTGAAGCACAACAGCAACTTCATCACGAAGTGAAGTAAGATCATATTCACGAACATCCTTTCCTCCTACAAGAACACATCCTTCTGTTGTATCATAAAGACGTGAAATCAACTGGATAAGTTAAGTCTTTGATGAACCGGTGCCTCCCATTATGCCTATTGTTTCACCTGATTTAATTTTCAAATTTATATCAGATAATGCATATTTTTCATTATTCTGTGAATATTTAAATGAAACATCATCAAATTCAATACTTCCATCTTTTACAATTGTTTCACCGTTTTCAGGAGATTTTAAAACGCTTTCATGTGTAAGAACTTCAACAATACGACTACATGATTCTGACGCTATACTGGCCATAACAAAAATAAACGAAAGCATCATCATTGAAGATAATATCTGTACACCATAACTGATAAGTGATGAAAGCTCACCTGTTGTCAGTTCTGTCGCGGTTGTTGGAATAATAATTCTGGAGCCGAAATAGCTGACTAAAAGCATTGCAACATAAATGCAGAACATCATAATCGGATTGTTAAAAGCGAGAATCTTTTCTGCATATGTAAAGTCTTTGCAAACCTCATCTGCCGATTTTTCAAACTTTTCTTTTTCATAGTCTTCCCTTACAAATGACTTGACGACACGAATACCTGCAACATTCTCCTGCACTGAGTTGTTAAGTGCATCATATTTCTTGAAAATTCTCTTGAATATCGGATGAATATAAAGTGAAATACCGATAAGTGCCGCAGCCAAAACCGGAATTATGGCAAGAAAGATAACAGCCATACGCACACTGATTGTCATACTCATAATGACAGAGAAAATCATCATAAGAGGCGTACGAACTGCAACCCTTATTATCATCTGATAAGCATTCTGTACATTAGTTACATCAGTTGTCATTCTTGTTACAAGTGATGACGTTGAGAACAAATCTATATCAGCAAATGCAAAATCCTGAATTTTAAAATATAAATCCTGTCTTAAGTTCTTTGCAAAACCACATGAAGCAGTTGCTGCCTGCCACGCCGAAAGAGTTCCGAATGCAAGAGAAATCATTGCCATGATTACGAGAACAATTCCGTATGTTATGATTGGTGTCATGGAATCTCCCGTCATGTCATCTATAAGCGCCGCCATTACAAGTGGAATTATACATTCCATAATAACTTCGACAGATACAAGAAGCGGCGTCGCAATTGATGCTTTTTTGTACTGTCTAACACTTTTTAATAATGTCTTTATCATGTTTTACCTCCAATTTTATGGTTTTTTAGATTTTAATTCATGAAATATTTTCAATCATCTGTTCAACTATGTGATTAAACACATCTATGTTTTCTTCAGATATGTCCTTCATAAGCATCTCATCAAACGCAAATAAGTCCTTACGCACTTTGTCACCGTATTTTTTTGCTTTTTCTGTTACAACAATTTTTTTAAGTCTTGCATCATATTCAACAGGTTTGCGCGTTATAAGTCCTTTTTTTTCCATTGACTTTAACAGCTGACTTGCCGTTGGCGGACGAAGCCCATATTCTTCTTCAATATCTTTTTGAAAAATATCTACATTGTCTTCACAGGAAGCAACCAGAAGAAAATGAAGTACCCTTCCCTGTGCGCCACTGTAAATACCACGCACTGCAAACTCATCAATATGCCTTCTTACCCTGTTTGATAAAATACCTACATTCTTTGCAGCCGTTTTCTTTTTTTCGGATATCATGTTTGTCACCTCGCTTTGCAACAACATTAAAACAATATAATTTCAAAATTTACTGCAATCAAAAACTACTTAGTATTCTAAGTAGTTTTCTAAATAATTTCCATAATATTATGCAATAAGCCTCAGCTTTAGTCAAGTGAAAAAATCACGATATCTTCCTTTTAAACCAATTTCTTTTTGGTAAAATTTACAATGAGAACTTAAACTGAATTTTTGCTTGATATCATTATCAGCGAATTCCCGTCCTCTCAATGAAACAGGCCTTTTTTCTCATAAGGCTCTTTTAAGACCGAAAGAACTCTGTAACCGGTTTTATCAATAACATCTTTTATTTTTTGTTCATCTATATCGTCTTCCGAGATGATTACAGTTTCACCTTTTTTGTGTGAAGATGTCACTTTTTTTATTTTAAAGTTTTTTCTTATTTCATCATTTACATGTGACTCACACATGCCACACTGCATCCCGTCAATTTTTAATGTGATTTTTGTCATAATTATTCATTTTCCTTTCTTCTACTCTGTTCTCAGCGCCGTCACCGGATCTTTTTTAGCTGCTGCTCTTGATGGCAGAAGGCCTCCGATCAGTGTCAATACCATGCTTAATATTATCAGCACAATTGCATTAGCCGCCGGCAAAACCGCATTCACATCTGTCGTCCCTGCATAGGCATGAATCAGGCTGTTAATCGGAATAATAAGCAATAATGAAATTCCGATTCCGATAAGTCCTGCGCATAATCCGATTATTAGTGTTTCCGCATTGAATATTCTTGAAATATTTTTCTTTGATGCACCGATCGCACGAAGTATTCCGATTTCCCTTGTACGCTCCAGCACCGAAACATATGTTATTATTCCTATCATAATTGAAGAAACAATCAGTGACACCGATACAAAAGCAATAAGCACATAGGATATAACATCAATTATGGTCGTTACAGATGACATCAATGTCCCGACAGTATCAGTATATGTGATAACTTTATCATCATTCCCTTCATCTTCCATTCTTGCATTATAGTTGTCCAGTATTTCAATCACTCCGTCCTTGCTTTCAAAATCATATGGGTAAATATCTATTTCCGACGGACTGTCAAAATCCACATATCCCATTTTTTCAAGATTTCCATCATATGAAGCACTTGCAGATGAAGTCAGGGATGAAAGAATTTCAGTAAGAGCATCACTGTCCATATTAAAATCAAACGCAGATGCAAATGTTTCTTCATCAATATTTAATATATTTTCAAGACTTCCTGTCATCTCAGTCATCATCTGTGTCATTGCCGTTTCCATGCCGACAGTGATTTGCTCTGAAATCTGACTTATCATCGATTCCACCTGCTCTTCAATTGCTGCCTCAATGGCCTCGGAATATGATGTTGTGACACTTTGCATGGAATTTGTGACAGCTTCTGTGAGCTGCTGCTCAAGTCCGGATGTATCTATCATTCCGGTTATGCTGTTTGTAATAATTTCAGACGCATCATCAGTTGAAAGATATGCTGCAAGGCTGCTGCTTACACTGCTTATATCCGTCAGTCCGTTTTCTGACGCATAGGTAACATATCCGGAGGCAAGATCAGCAGACAGCTGATTAAGGCTGTCAGTACTTATCGTATAATCTCCATTTATTTTAACATTTTCATCTGCCCACTTGTCGAATATATCCTGAGCGCGTCCTGTTGCCAGATATGCATCCGTTGTGACACTCTCAGGGTCAGTCTGTTCTGAAACATAGCTTTCATAATCCTCAAGCACATCACTAAGCAAATCATCTATACTGTCTGTGGATATTGAAATTGCATCACTGTTTTCAAGCGTTTCCGTCATAAAATCCGAAATAAGAGACTGCGCCTGCGAGCTTGAAAGATATGTTGAAAAATCATTTGCAAGGTCGTTGTAATCCGCAGCATCATTGTTTGCCGCATATGTCTGATATCCTTCCATCAGGCTTGTGGCAAGATCATTTACTTCATCAGTGGAAGCATTAATTGTGATCCCGCTTAAAATGCTGCTCATGTCAATACCGGACAAACTGTCGGAATCAATACTGATGCTGTCAGAATCAATCATACCTGACAGATCCATTGAACTGCCATCCAAATTAAACAAATCCGAAAAATCTACAGAACCGAAAGATGTATCTTCCATTCCACTAATGTCAAAAGCTTCATTCAGTGCATCTGTATCTATTGTGAACAGTGAACTAAGATCAAAATCACTGCTTTCTTCTCCGAATTTTTCGCCTGTAAACACATCTACATCCGGATTTTCGAGCTGTTCTTTTACAATTTCACTTTCTGCTGATACCTCTGCAATGTGTGTGATAAGAGCTGAAGTGTAATTGATTCCGGATGTGAGTGCCTGACTGGATGCATTTTCTGATGGTTGAACAATTCCGACTATTGTGATGTCCTCACCGGCTTCCACTACTTTCTTTAAATATTCATCGTCATCAGTTTTATCAACCCACAACTCGTATTCACTGTCATATTCATAATAGGCTGTACTGTTCACAAGCTTAAACGTAATTCCCAGAACATCTTCATAATCGTATGTCTCAGTGATTTCCGTTGTTTCCACATCTTCACCATTAGAATACTGTTCCAGCATGTCAGAATATTCCTGATAATCACGTAGCCCGAGCGTATAAAGCATAAGGTCGCTTATTGAACCGTCGGAATTGAGCACAAGCACGCACTCATCATAATTCTCAGGCCAGTGTCCTGCTTTTACATCATACTGATCTTTATACAGACTGTCACTTTCCGGCATTTCATAAAACAGGTTCATCCCCGTCACAACTGACATCATTGAGCTTAAATATGACGCAGTGCTGAAAGATGTGCCGTAGCTGTTTAAAGACGAATTCGGATTCACCTGATGAACATTTTCATCCTCATCCATCAGATATATCTGCGGATCTATATCATACACATATTCAATAGCTTTTGCATAATCCCAGATATCACTTTCACCACTCTCAAAATATTCACGCAGGGCTTTAAGATCATTGCTGTTCATTTTGGAAAGCATGGTTGTAATCATTTCTGTAACAGATATATCTCCTGACTCACTTTCTTCACCCGCGCTTCCTGTTCCATTTGTCAAAAGCGATGTGAAATCAAATCCCGTGCTTTCAATCTGAACCGGATATTCAGATAATGTGTCTTCCTCTATCTGGCCGATATAATCATTAACACCGTTTGAAATCGCCAGAATCAGTGCAATTCCTATGATTCCGATGGAACCTGCAAAAGCAGTCATGAATGTCCTTGCTTTTTTTGTACGCAGGTTGTTAAACGACAGGGCAAGTGATGTCAGAAAAGACATTGATGATTTGCCCATGTTTTTATGTTCCGCAGGCGGGAGCGCCATTTTATCAATTTTATACGGTGATGAATCACTGATGATTTTACCATCCTGAAGGCGCACAATTCTTGTTGCATATTCTTCAGCAAGCTCCGGATTGTGGGTTACCATTACAACCAGCTTATCCTTGGCAACTTCCTTGAGCAGCTCCATAACCTGAATGCTTGTTTCACTGTCCAACGCACCGGTTGGTTCATCTGCGAGCAGAATATCGGGATTATTGATAAGTGCCCTGGCAATTGCCACACGCTGCATCTGTCCGCCTGAAAGCTGATTGGGTTTTTTGTGAAGATGCTTTCCGAGTCCGACTTTTTCAAGGGCCTCTGTTGCACGCTTTCTGCGTTCTGACTTGGAAACACCTGAAATTGTAAGTGCCAGTTCAACATTTGAAAGAATTGTCTGATGAGGAATCAGATTGTAGCTTTGAAATACGAATCCGATTGTGTGATTACGGTAGGAATCCCAGTCCCTGTCCGAATATTTTTTTGTGGAAACATTGTTTATTATCAAATCTCCACTGTCGTAACGGTCAAGTCCTCCGATAATGTTTAAAAGCGTCGTTTTGCCCGAGCCGCTCGGTCCAAGAATTGCAACAAACTCATTATCGCGAAGATTCAGACTAACCTTGTCAAGAGCAGTCTGAACCAGATTTTCAGTCTTATACTGTTTACTTATTTTCCTTAATTGAAGCATTTTTGTTACCCCTTTCGTATACTCCGCTTTATCCTTAAGGTTTTCTAACATCATAACATAAATTTAAAATAAAACAACATCAGCTTATCTTTATTTGTCGGATAATAACGCCATGCTGCTGAGCCCAATTTCCCATTGACTTACAAAAAAAATTAAAGTAAACTCTATTTAATAAATGAATTTCAGAGTTTATAAAATGGCTGAGTCCAATATAACAAAAAAAGCTCTTGCCACAGCATTTCGAGAGCTGATGGAAGAATCATCATTTGATAAGATCACGGTTTCCGGAATTTGTGAAAAATGCGGTATGAACCGGAAAGGTTTTTATTACCACTTCAAAGACAAATACGACCTTGTCAACTGGATTTTTGACAACGATTTTATCACGTTAATGAAAGATAT
>X287_Common_Brushtail__coassemble_82_pt1 | contig 17922 bp, 19 predicted proteins | sample X287_Common_Brushtail__metabat2_low_PE_002 | metagenome-assembled genome bin X287_Common_Brushtail
CAATGAAATCTTCACGTTGTTCAACGATTCCTTCGACAACAAAATCAGCCATAAACGTTCCGCTTTCAGATTTCACTTTTTCAAATTCAATAATCTGCTTATAATAATCCGGCAGCTGCTTTAAAAGGTTTAAGTAGTCTTTTACGTCCTGTTCTGAATTAAACGAATATTCAGCCAGTAGGGTTGGAAGTTCAGCCTGCAGGCCGATGGTCGAACTTAAACTTTCAGAATATAAGTATAAATCCGAAGCTTCAAGCTCAGTTTCAAGGTATTCCTCCAGAATGTCATATGTGAGATGTTCATTTTGCGAGAGGCTTTCATAATCAAAGGAACGAAGTTCTTCAAGATAGGAGGAGATGTCCTCTGCCGCCTGCTCAAACGCGTCAACACCGTAGTCACCAAAGGTTATATCGTAATCCTCAATTCCGAATGCAGATGGATCTGAAATCGTGTAGTGAAGAGTGATTGTGTCACAGACAACCTCGGAAAGAAAAATATCTTCCGTGAAAGCTTCAAAGTCAGACTGCTCCTGTGAATATTCAGAAGATGCCGCGTTTCCGGTTGCATCCTGATCGTTGACAGATATTTCCGTTCCGCTGCAGCCCGGAAGGATTGTAACCAGACATAAGATAATAATAAGAAAAACGGCGGTGTTTCGTTTTGCCGCTGATTTTAAGAAGTTCATGTTTGCTCTCCTGATTTTAAATAGTATTAAACTAAACTATTTCTTTATGATATATATTAACGCAGTGGGTGAATTATTACAACCAGGTTTTATTGAGGGCTACTGACAGTAACGTTTTTAGCCGGAAATATTGACAAAACAATCCAGAAATACTAAACTATATACAAATTGGTAAGAATAAAAATAAGTGTGACGACCGTAAAGAAGTCGCGCACTTATTTTTACATAATTGAAATTTTTTCCAAATATTATATAGTTCAAACGGGAGGACACTACACATGTGCAAAGAATGTAAAGGAACATACTATTTAACGACGGCAATTGCATATACATCGGGAAAGCCGCACATCGGTAACACATATGAGGCGGTTCTTGCAGATGCCATCGCAAGATATAAAAGGCAGCAGGGATATGATGTCAGATTTCAGACAGGTACTGACGAGCATGGACAGAAAATCGAATTAAAGGCTGAAGAAGCCGGAATTACGCCAAAAGAATATGTTGACGGAATTGCAGGCGAAATTAAGAATATATGGGATATGATGAACACGTCTTATGATAAATTTATCAGAACGACAGATGAAGATCATGAAAAACGAGTTCAGAAGATATTCAGAAAGTTATATGAAAAAGGCGACATCTATAAAGGATATTATGAAGGCATGTACTGCACTCCTTGTGAATCATTTTTCACGGCGTCGCAGCTTGTGGACGGGAAATGTCCGGACTGTGGAGGTGAGGTGCAGCCTGCAAAAGAAGAGGCGTATTTCTCTAAAATGAGTAAATATGCTGATAAGCTGATCGAGCACATCAATACACATCCGGAATTTATTCAGCCGGAATCCAGAAAAAATGAAATGATGAACAACTTCCTCCTGCCGGGACTTCAGGATTTGTGTGTATCGAGGACTTCGTTCAAGTGGGGCGTACCTGTGGATTTTGATGACAAGCATGTCATTTACGTGTGGATAGACGCACTCTCAAATTACATCACGGGACTTGGATACGACGTGGACGGAAACAATGGTGATTTATATAACAAATACTGGCCTGCAGATCTTCATCTGATAGGTAAAGACATTTTGAGATTCCACACAATTTACTGGCCTATTATGCTGATGGCTCTTGATGTTCCGCTTCCAAAGCAGGTGTTCGGACATCCGTGGCTTCTGCAGGGAGAGGGCAAAATGAGTAAATCAAAGGGTAATGTTATTTATGCAGACGATTTGGTAGACATGTTTGGTGTGGATGCGGTAAGATATTTTGTGCTTCACGAGATGCCTTTTGAAAACGATGGTGTTATCACATGGGAGCTCATGGTGGAAAGAATGAATTCTGATCTTGCAAATGTTCTTGGAAATCTTGTAAACAGAACCATTTCCATGACAAACAAGTATCTTGGCGGCATAGTGAACAACTCAGGTGTTGCCGAAGCAATAGATGATGAATTTAAATCATATATTCTGAAAGCGCCTGTAAAGGCGGCCAGGAAAATGGATGATCTTCGTGTGGCAGACGCAATAAGCGAAATCTTTGCACTGTTTAAACGCTGTAATAAATATATAGATGAAACAATGCCTTGGGTACTCGGAAAGGATGAGGCGTCAAAACCGAGACTTGAAACAGTTCTTTACAATCTTGTTGAAGCAATTACAATCGGGGCAAGTCTTCTTGAGCCTTTCATGCCGGACACATCCGTGAAAATATTAAAGCAGCTTAACACAGAGGCAAGGGACTTTGATGACATGGAAGAGTTTGGCAAATATCCGTCAGGGAATAAGGTTACGGATGCTCCGGAAATCCTGTTTGCGAGACTTGATGTAAAAGAAGTGCTTGAAAAAGCTGAGGAAATTGGCAAAGCCCAGGTTCAGGGAACGGAAAAGTATCCTGAGGTTGAAAAAAAACCGGAAATCACGATAGAAGATTTTGATAAAATTCAGATCCAGGTTGGTGAAGTTATAAAATGCGAACCTGTTAAAAAGGCGAAAAAACTACTTGTTTCTCAGATTAAAATCGGAGCGGAAACAAGACAGATTGTATCCGGTATTTCGCAGTATTATAAACCGGAGGAAATGGTTGGCAAGAAGGTGGCTGTAATTACCAATTTAAAACCGGCTAAGCTCTGTGGTATAGTATCAGAAGGAATGATTCTTGCAGCGGCAGATGATGAGGGAAATCTTTCAGTTGTAACCGTTGATAAGGACATCATTTCAGGTTCGGAAATCTGCTAGAGATAAAATGTCTGGAGGGGAGAAACATGATTTTTGACAGTCATGCACATTACGACGATGAACAGTTCGATGAAGACAGGGAAAATCTGCTGGATTCGATGGAAGCCAGGGGAATAGGATATATTGTAAATGTGGGTTCAAGCATGGAGACCTGCAGGCACACTATTGAAATAGTCAAAAGGTTCACACATGTTTATGGTGCATTGGGAATTCATCCTGGGGAAACAGAAGAATTAAATGAAGAAAAATTTGAATGGCTTAAGAAATCTCTGTCAAAGCCTAAAATAGTTGCCGTGGGTGAAATCGGTCTGGACTATCACTGGGCGGATCCGGACAGACAAGTTCAAAAATACTGGTTCGAGAGGCAGCTTGAGCTTGCAAGAGAAAAAGAACTGCCTTTTATTATTCACAGCAGGGATGCGGCAGCAGATACTCTTGAAATCATGAAAGCGCATAAAGCCGGAGAGATAGGCGGAGTTATTCATTGTTTTTCCTATGGAAAGGAAATTGCAAAAGAATATCTGGACATGGGATTATATCTTGGAATAGGCGGAGTTGTCACATTTGCAAATTCGCGCAAGCTGAAAGAAGTGGTTGAATATGCGCCGATTGAACAGCTTGTTCTTGAAACGGATTGTCCATATCTTGCACCCGTCCCAAACAGAGGAAAGCGCAATTCGTCTATAAACCTGCCATATGTTGCAAATGAAATTGCGCGAATTAAGAATATGGCTCCACAGGAAGTTATAGACATAACATGTGCTAACGCCATTAAAATGTATGATATTAAAATAAATTAAAAATCAGATTTTGTTAATTTGCCTGGCAATGAGGCAATTAGCAGATGCTTTACCATAATAAATATTCAGAAGTTTGCAGGTGGTGGAAATTGTCAGCATTAGGTTCGCCAAAAGGAACAATAGAAATACTAAATAAATATAAGTTTGTCTTTCAGAAAAAATACGGACAAAACTTCCTGATTGACAGCAATGTGCTGGAAAAAATAGTTGAAGCTGCAGGAATCACAAAGGATGATTTTGTTCTGGAGATAGGTCCGGGGATCGGCACAATGACTCAGTATCTTTGTGAAAAAGCAAAGGAAGTTGCGGCAGTAGAAATAGACCGCATGCTTATTCCGGTGCTTGAAGATACTCTTTCATCATATGAAAACATTACAATTATAAATGATGATATATTAAAGACGGACATAAAAGGACTTGCAGAAACAAAAAATAACGGAAATCCGATTAAGGTGGTTGCGAATCTTCCTTATTACATAACAACGCCGATTATTATGGAATTGTTTGAAAGCAAAGTTCCGCTTGAGAGCATCACAGTCATGGTTCAAAAAGAGGTGGCAGAGAGGATGCAGACAGGGCCGGGAAGTAAAAGCTATGGTGCATTGTCTTTGGCAGTTGCATATTATGCAGATGCACAGATTGTTGCCGAGGTTCCGGCTTCCTGCTTTATGCCAAGGCCTAATGTTGATTCAACAGTGATAAAATTGACAAAATATAAAAATCCGCCGGTTAATCCTGTTGACGAAGGGCTTATGTTCAGACTTATTCGAGCAACGTTCAATCAAAGAAGAAAGACATTGCAGAACAGTATTAAAAATTCTTCTGAGCTTACTTTCACGAAAGAGGAAGTGGCGTCAGCGCTTGAAAAAATGAGTTTGCCGGAGAATGTCAGAGGGGAAACACTTAACCTGGAACAGTTTGCGAAGCTGAGCGACATTTTGATTTCGGAAGGAAAAGATTGTATGTAAAATTTTTTGAGTGAAGTTCATTGTTGATAATAAAATGCCACCAATCAAAAGGTGACAGAATGGAGATTAAAATGAAGAAAAAGGGAATAGCAGCAGTTGTTGCAGTTGTCGTAGTTGTAGTCATAATAGCGGTTGCTGTTATGTTCACAACGGGAAGGAATGAAACAGAAAATAATGAATCAGATACAACGGAGTCAGTTGCAGCAGATGATGCAGCGACATCGGATGGTGACGAGACGGGTGATACATCAGGTGCTGAAGATTCATCAGAAGATGTGACAGATGCATCAGATTCCGAAGAGGCATCAGAAGATGCCGGAACAGGAAATGACGGCACGTCAGATGACGGAACCATTACAGTTGATGAAGCAAAGCTAATGCTCTGTGACGAAATAGGAACTGAGGATGAGGACACAGGATATTCTTTTAATTATGGATATGAGGAAACGGTGACGGTCGACGGAGTTGATTATTACAACTTCCGCATGACGTGGCTTGTAGAGGATCATTCATCATATCTTACAAATATGTTTGTAGCAACAGACGGAAGCGTCATATACAGCGGAGCGTCCGATGGTGACGGAGGCTGGGTGTTTGACGATGATAATTAAGATTTTTTAAAAGGCTTTGTTATAATAATTGTACGGCTTTGTTCATATAATATATAAGGGGACACCTTTTTGACAATCTTATAAAATGGGGAGTACGGGGTAATGGAGTATATAGAAAAGCTTTCTTTTTCAGCAAAGTTAGAGCTTTTAATGAGTATAATTTTGCTTATTATAGTAATTGTTCTTTCATATCGAATGCCGGATATTGTGGAAGTGAATGCGAAGACGACAGATAATAATACATATACGGTGATTATAGATCCCGGACACGGCGGTAATGATCCTGGGAAAATAGCGGTGAATAATGCACAGGAAAAAGATATTAACCTGTCTGTTTCCCTAAAGCTTAAAGAAATAATGGAAGAAGAAGGCATAACTGTGATTATGACAAGGGAAACAGACGAGGGATTATATGACGAGTCTGATTCCAATAAAAAATCGGCGGATTTGCAGGCTAGATGTGAAATTATAAATGATGTATATGCGGAGGGCGACAGAGTCATAGCCGTGAGTATTCATCAAAACAGTTACACTTCGGAAGATATTAAGGGAGCGCAGGTTTTTTATTATTCAAAATCAGAAGAGGGTAAAAAACTGGCGGAGATTATACAGGAAAGTTTTATTAAGAATCTGGATGGCACTAATACAAGAGTGGCAAAAGCAAATGATAATTACTATATGCTATTAAACACGGATTGCCCGGCAGTGATAGTTGAATGCGGATTTTTATCGAACTGGACTGAAGCAACGCTACTGGTTGATGAAGATTATCAGCAAAAAGTTGCAGATGCTGTTTATGAAGGAATTAAAGAATATCTGGGAATAAAGTAGTTTAAAATAGCAAAAAATATCGGGAGAAAAATAGTCGAAAACAATATAGCAGAAAAATTGAAAATGAAGCAGCAGGGAATAAGGAAAAAAATAAAAAGAGCCACAATCCGGGGATTGTAGCTCTTTTGTGTTATTCATGTGCAGAATAAAGGCTCAAGGTGGGGAAGGCACTCTTGAATTTGACAATATATATGGTATAATTATCAAAGCAATTAGGAACCGGAAACCGGAGGATGACGTGAATACCATAATAAAAAAAACGGACATCAGCAATATTGATATGAGCGTTATAGACCTGGCGGCACAAATTTTAAAAGACGGAGGGCTTGTTGCCTTTCCGACGGAAACGGTATATGGGCTTGGGGCCGACGGACTTAACGAAAATGCGGCGGCAAAAATATATGCAGCAAAGGGAAGACCGTCAGACAATCATTTGATCTTGCATATTGCAGACGAAAAGGAACTTGAAAGGCTTGTAAAAAATGTTCCTGATGTGGCAAAAAAACTGATGGATGCATTCTGGCCGGGACCGTTGACGCTCATTTTTGAAAAAAGTGACATGGTGCCAAAAGGAACAACAGGAGGGCTTAGCACAGTTGCAGTCAGAATGCCTGAACATCCGATTGCCAGAAAGCTGATACAAACATCTCAGATAAGCATTGCGGCACCGAGTGCAAACATATCAGGAAAACCGAGTCCGACATCCGGTCAGCATGTTATTGATGATATGAACGGGAAAATAGACATGATTATTGACGGCGGGGAAGTCGGAATCGGACTTGAATCGACAATAGTTGATGTAACATGCACTCCGCCGATGATTTTGCGTCCGGGATTCATCACAAAAGAAATGCTGGAAGATGCAATAGGAGAAGTTGCTGTTGACAGGGCGGTGTTGGAAAAGCCGGACAAGGATTTAAAGCCGAAGGCTCCCGGAATGAAATACAGGCACTGTGCTCCGGCTGCAGATTTTGTTATTTTCAGTGGGAAAAAAGAAAATGTTATAAATGCAATAGTCAACAACGCAATAAGTAGCGTAGAAGCAGGTGAAAAGGTAGGAATTATTGCGACCGATGAAAATATCGGCATAATTCGGAATAAAACATCCCATATTAAGGATGAGGTCATTATTGTTTCAATCGGAACGGAAAAAGACATGGAAACAATAGCAGGGAACCTTTATAAAGTGTTGAGAAACTTTGACAAAACAGATGTAGGGCAAATTTATGGGGAATCGTTTGCAAATGAAAATTTAGGACAGGCAGTTATGAACAGAATGTGTAAAGCTGCAGGTTACAACATCGTCAGAGTTTAGGAGGCATGATATGGCAGCTATTAACAAAATCATTTTTGTTTCTGAAACAGATACTTCCAGAGGTCCGCTTGCGGCTGCGATAACCGGAAGACGGCTTATGGAAACAGATATCACAGTGGAATCGAGAGGTATGGTGGTTCTATTTCCCGAACCGATGAATCCGAAAACGGTTGCAGTAGCGGCAAGCAGGGGAATTGTTTTGAAAGACTATGTTTCAACACAGCTTGAGGAGGAGGATTTTGGAACGAACGTGCTTGTTCTCGTGCTTGATGAAGCATATAAAAAGAAGGTTTACGAAGAATATAAAGAAGCAATTAATGTTTACACATTGAAAGAATTTACCGGTGGAGCGGGCAACATAAGCGATCCATATGGCGGTGATCTGCCGGAATACGGAGAACTGTATAATGCTTTGGAGGCGCTTGTAGACAAGCTGATATACCGGATTATGAATATGGAGGAATAGAATATGATAGCAATATGCTCTGATCATGGAGGATATGAACTTAAACAGGCAATAATGAAGCATCTTGATAAAAGAGGCGATGCATATAAAGATTTCGGAACTTACAGTCAGGAGGCATGTGATTATCCGGAATTCGGGAAGAAAGCAGCGAAAGCAGTGGCTTCAAAAGAATGTGAACGTGGTATCATAATTTGCGGAACAGGCATAGGGATATCCATTACAGCAAACAAAGTAAAAGGAGTCAGAGCGGCACTCTGTACAAATCTTTTTATGGCAGAAATGTCGAGGCTTCACAATGACGCCAACATTTTGGCGCTTGGCGGACGTGTCGTTGAGGAAGACCTGGCGCTCCAGATTGTGGACAAATTTCTGGACACACCGTTTTCAAATGAAGAAAGACACATAAGAAGAATATCAATGATAGAAGATTAAACTAAAGGGAGGGATACTACAGTGGCAAAAACAATAATCATGGATCATCCGTTGATTCAGCACAAAATCGGAATTATCAGGAGAAAGGAAACCGGAACGAAGGATTTCAGGCAGCTTATAAGTGAGATTGCCATGCTCATCACATATGAAGCAACAAGAGAACTTGAGCTTCAGGATGTTGAAATTGAAACGCCGATATGCAAAACAACAGTTAAGCAGCTTGGAGGAAAAAAACTTGCTATTGTTCCGATTTTAAGGGCGGGACTTGGAATGGTTGACGGTATGCTTGAGATGGTGCCGACGGCAAAGGTTGGGCACATCGGACTATACAGAGATCCTGTCACAGTAAAACCGGTGGAATATTATTGCAAATTGCCTGAAGACTGTAGTGAAAGAGATGTGTTTGTTGTGGATCCGATGCTCGCAACAGGCGGTTCATCGGTTGCAGCGATACAGATGTTAAAGGATAAAGGTGTTAAGAACATTAAATTCATGTGCATAATTGCAGCGCCGGAAGGGATTAAGGCGATGCAGGAGGCACATCCGGACGTTGATATGTTCATAGGAGCGCTAGATGAAAAACTCAATGAACATTGTTATATAGTACCGGGATTAGGGGACGCCGGAGACAGAATCTTCGGAACAAAATAGAGGAAAATTATGAGCAGTAAGAGAAAAGATTATATTTCGTGGGACGAGTATTTTATGGGAGTTGCATATCTTGCGTCAATGCGTTCGAAAGATCCGAACACACAGGTTGGAGCATGCATTGTCAGTGAGGCAAACAAGATATTGTCCATAGGCTACAACGGAATGCCCATTGGATGTGATGATGATGAGTATCCGTGGGAAAGGGAAAGCGTCGATCCGCTTGAAAGCAAGTACTTATACACTACGCACAGTGAACTGAATGCAATTCTCAATTATCGCGGCGGAAGCCTTGAAGGAGCAAAAATTTATGTAACCCTGTTTCCATGCAATGAATGTGCAAAGGCAATTATTCAGTGCGGAATCAAAAAGGTGATTTATGCAGATGATAAATATTCTGCGGATGCATCAGTTATCGCATCCAAGAAAATGATGAAATCGGCCGGAGTTGAGTATATTCGTTATGAACCAACAGGGCGAAACATACAAATTGAATTATAATAGTCTTTAGGACATTCCCTTAAAAATTGTTACGACATATAATGTAGTAACAATTTTTTTTGGAGCTGAAAAATGGACAGAGAATTTCGACCTTATTATACTCAGATTTCCTTTTTTGACAGATGGGGTGAAGCAGGAGAAGAGCGCAGGGATATCGAATATATGAAAAGATTTTATCCTAAGACCATGAGAAATTTTCAGAGGATAATAGAGGATGAATGTGATAAATTGGAATATGACGGGAGTATGTTGTATGATGAATATCCGGACAGCGTTGGATTTCTGATGTTGGTAAACAGGATTTGTGACAAGATAAAAAAGGCAGATACAGAAGCAGTTGTTAATGAAGAAATCCAGATGGAAGAGGACGGTCAAGGAAATGTCGAAGGCGACAGCGGTCCAATAAATAATAAGAAGGAAAATGACATATACAATTTAAAAAATATTATCTCAGTGATGCTTTCAAGTGAAATATACCGCAGAAGATGCTTAAAAAGACGATATAGAAGATGGTACTAAACTATCAGCGTTGCTGACCTTAAACCAAGCACCAACGCTTGCGAGTGAGTCTTGAATACGACTTTGTCTGGAAGAAGAAAATTCTTTTAGACAAAGTTTTTCTTTTACCGGGGAAATTTCTTTATTTCCTATTGACATTAAAGAGAAAGAACGGTATTATAATTCCTAGAAAAACACTAGGAATTAAAAGGAGGTATAGAAATATGTTTATTTATGCAGATAATGCAGCTACAACAAAGGTGAGCAAAACAGCAATAAATGCAATGCTTCCAATGTTTGATGAAGTGTATGGGAATCCCTCCAGCCTCCACACTTCGGGACAAGTTGCAAAAGTAAAACTGGAGGAGGCAAGAGAAAAGGTTGCAGGACTTTTGAATGCAGAGCCAAGAGAAATTTTTTTCACATCCGGCGGAAGCGAAGCGGATAATCAGGCTATTATATCAGCTGCGGCAATGGGAGCAAAACACGGGAAAAAACATATTGTGTCTAGTAAATTTGAGCATCATGCCGTGTTGCACACTTTAAATAAGCTTGAAAGACATGGATTTGAAGTAACTCTGGTAGATGTAAACAGAGATGGAGTAATTAAAGTTGAAGATGTGAAAAACGCCATTCGTGAAGATACAGCCCTGGTAACAATTATGTATGCGAATAATGAAATAGGTACAATACAGAATATCAAAGAAATAGGGGCAGTGTGTCATGAAAAGAAAGTTATTTTCCACACAGATGCCGTACAGGCAGCAGGTCATATGCACATTGATGTAAAGAACCAGAATATAGACATGCTTTCCATTTCGGCGCATAAATTTCACGGGCCAAAAGGTGCCGGCGCACTTTATGCAAGGAAGGGAATAGTGCTTACAAATATTATTGAAGGCGGTGCACAGGAGCGCGGGAAAAGAGCTGGAACTGAAAACCTGCCGGCAATAGTCGGTATGGCGGCTGCTTTTGAAGAGGCATGCAATAATATGAAAAAAAACAGAATAAAAATCACAAAACTCAGGAACAGACTTATTGATGAGCTTTGCAAAATTCCACACTCAACGCTCAACGGAGACAGGGAAAAACGCCTTCCGGGTAATATAAATATGTGCTTTGAAGGAATTGAAGGAGAGTCGCTTCTTTTGCTTTTGGACGAGCAGGGAATACAGGCGTCATCAGGCTCAGCCTGTACTTCAGGTCCTCTGGACCCAAGTCATGTGCTATTGTCAATCGGGCTTCCGCATGAAGTTGCACATGGTTCGCTGAGGATTTCATTAAGTGAAGAAAATACAGAGGAAGAAATAGAACATATTATAAAACATGTTCCACAGGTTGTTGAGTATTTAAGGGATATGTCTCCTGTGTGGGAAGAGCTTCAGAACGGAACAAGAGAGCATTTCCTTTAAAACAGGGTAACATCTAATAAAAAGAACTTCGAAGAAAGGGAAAAATAAAAGGAAAGAAAAAAATTGCAAATAATGAAAAAAAGAGAAAGGAGCGAAATGCTATGTTATATAGTGAAAAAGTGATGGACCACTTTAAAAATCCAAGAAATGTTGGTAAAATGGAAGACGCAGACGGTGTTGGTGAAGTTGGGAATGCCGTTTGCGGAGATATAATGAAAATGTACATTAAAGTTAAAGATAACATTATTACAGATGTTAAATTTAACACATTCGGCTGCGGCTCTGCCATTGCAACAAGTTCAATGGCAACGGAAATGATAAAAGGCAAATCGGTGGATGAGGCGCTGGAGCTTTCCAATAAAGCAGTCGTGGAGGCACTCGACGGACTTCCGGCGCACAAGCTTCACTGCTCTGTACTGGCAGAGGAGGCGGTAATGGCGGCGGTCAAAGACTATTATGACAGAAACGGAATTGACTACGATCCGGAGCTGTTTAAATTTGAAGATCACGATGAAGAATAAAGCTTTAATTGCAATGAGCGGCGGTGTGGACAGTTCAGTTGCCGCAGCTATTATGAAACAAAAAGGATACGATTGCATAGGCGTCACGATGAAGTTGTATCAGAATGAGGAAATCGGAGTAAGTAAGGAAAAAACGTGCTGTTCTCTTGATGATATTGAAGATGCGAGAAGTGTGGCTTTTCGTCTGGGAATTCCATATTATGTGTTCAATTTTTCAGCTGACTTTGAGACGCAGGTTATTAAAAGGTTTGTCAGGGCATATGAGTGTGGAGCAACACCAAATCCATGCATAGACTGTAACAGATATATCAAGTTTGAAAGACTGTTCCGAAGAGCGCAGGAGCTTGGCTGTGATAAGGTTGTAACGGGACATTATGCTATCACCGGATACGATGAAGGAACCGGACGATATTTTCTTAAAAAAGGAGCAGATGAGTCAAAAGACCAAAGTTATGTCCTTTATTCTCTGACTCAGGAGCAATTGTCACATTTGCTGCTTCCGCTTGGGGAAATCAAAAAAAGTGATGCCAGGAAAATAGCAGAGGAAAACGAATTTATAAATGCCGGAAAGCATGATAGTCAGGACATTTGTTTTGTGCCTGACGGAGATTATGCAAAATTTATTGAGCATTACACAGGGAAAGAATATCCATGCGGGAATTTCGTTGACAGAGATGGCAATGTAATGGGCGAGCATAAGGGTATTATCAGATATACAATAGGACAGCGAAAGGGGCTGGGACTTGCGCTTAAAGCACCGGCATATGTCTGTTCAAAATGTGTGGAAAGAAACGAGGTTATTCTGGGCTCAAATGAAGATTTGTTTTCGGATGAAGTGACGGCAACGGACATCAACCTTATTACGTGTGACAGGATTGACGGCGAAATGCGCATAAAAGCCAGAGTAAGATATAAACAGCCTGAGCAGTGGGCGACGGTGACGCAGCCTGATGAAAATACAATAAAAATTAAATTCGACAAACCCCAGCGCGCCATAGCGAAAGGGCAGGCGGTTGTGATGTACGACGGTGATTATGTGGTAGGTGGCGGCACGATTGTGTAAATTCGGTTTATGTAGCAGCCTAAATGTCTGGAAGTATGGCACTATGCAACTTATGTTTAGGCGCGAGGCTTTGCTAAGTGATATTTATTTCAATGGGAGAAGAGATTCTCTTTTATAAGTGGGAGAAAAAAGCTGTATTTTTGCGATTGGAAAATCGTGAAGCACAGCTTTTTCTTGCACAGTTGCACTAGGCTAGTGCAAAAAAACTTCCAGAAATGGCTTGGGGGGGGAGCTTGGAATATTGAATTTACAATTTTACAAGAATATAATTTAAGGTAGCGTTTTTCTTTAGATAGGTTTAGAAACTAAGGAGAAATAAATTTTTCATGTAAAACGGCAGAGGCTTTTTGCGCTGTCATGTGCATGGAGCAAACGACATAATAACACGGGCTAATCATCTACGGGAGGATGAAGCACAAGATTAATTAGGAGGAACTAAAATGGAAGGAAAAATTAAAAAAAGGACAAAGCGTCTTTTCAGTATGCTTTTGTCACTGGTGATGGTGTTATCGGCGACTGTCGCTCCGGGCTTTTCGGTTGAAACCAAAGCTTCAGGCGAGTCAGAAGCAACAGAAAGTTCGGTAATTGCTATTACAATTGATGGAGAAACAATCTATTACGATACAGTATATGGGGGATTGTCGACGATTGGCAGTAATGATACAGAGGCAACAGCTAAACTGCTTTGTATGCTGAATTGACAGGCACTAAGGTAGTAAAAGGCGGGGCACTTACATTTGATCTAAATGGATATACCTTAAATACAGGAAGTTACACTTTAAGCATATCAAGCGGAGCAGAGATAATCATAAAAAATGGAGCTATTACCGGATCAGCTGCAGGACCCCTGTCTGGAATTATTAAAATGACGTCTTCAGACGCTTCTTTAACTATGGTAGATGTAGAAGTTACAAATACAACCACATCGACAAGCACGAGTAACGTGATTTATTTCGATCCAAAAGAGAATATAACATTTACCGCAACGAATTGTAGTTTTTCGATATCCAGTTCTAACGGGAGAGTAATAGCAGGAGGAAGCGGAACGGGAGAAAGTACGGTAACATTTGACGGATGTACGCTAAGCAGTGCATATAGAACAGTGGTACTCACGGGCGGCGGATATACATTTAATGCCACTAACTGTAATATTTCAACAAGCTCATCAGACTCAACAGACGCAGCAATATATCTGAGCACGGCAAAGATGACAGCAAATATCAGTGATACGGTTATTACAGCAGAAAACGGTGCGAATGCAATAAATACGAATAGTTCAAGCTCAGCTACAGCAACAATAACTTTGAGCGGTGATATGGATGTTACCGGAGACATAAGCTCAAAATATGAAACAATCACTATCACCGGAGGAACATATAGCAGTGATGTAAGTGAATATCAGTATGTAGACTTAGATACATATATGGTTGTTAATAATGGTGACGGCACATATACGGTAACAATGATAGCATCAACAGGAATTCTTGGCATCAGCACGGACGCAGCCGGCACGGAGCCATCGATTTCGGGAGAAATTGTTTTCGGTGAAGGAACAGACGAAATTTATGTAAATGTTGCAGCAGCTGATATATCTGCAAATTATACAGCGACAGCATATCCTACAACGAATTTAACCTATACTGGTACTTCAGGCGACGATTGCGATTATGTTTTTGCAGGATGGTATTATGAAAATGCCGGTGATTATGTGGCATATGGTTCAGAAGAAGCTGATGATGACCACAGTACGTTTGATTTTACTTCAGAAGCATATGCAAAATTTGTAGATGCAGATGTTCTGACAATGAAATATCAGATTACGGCAGGAACAACATCCGAGACGGCTTCAACGAATATGCGATTTGTAACAACAGTAGATTCGTTAAAATATAATGCGGTTGGATTTGTAATTACAATTAACGGCAAGCAAAAAACGGTATCAAGTAAAAAAGTATACGAACAGATAGTTGCGAAGATAGATGGAGATGCATTCAGTTATACGCCATCAACATTCAGCAGTGCATCAAACTATTTCATGACATACAGTCTTTTAAATATACCGGATACATCATACGATACTGAAATTACGGTGGTTCCATATTGGGAAACTATGGATGGAACAAAAGTTTATGGTGTAGAAAGGGTTGTTAAGGTTTCAGACAGTTTTTAACGGTTGGTATAAGGGGATCCTAAAGGAACCGGGACATTTAAGTGATTGACATAAAGGAGTGATAAATATGAAAAAGTATGAAAAGCCGGTCATGGAAGTTGAAATGATGGAGACAGATGATATTATGGAGCTAAGTAATGTCGGAACAGGTGATGGCGATTCAGAAGAATGGGATCAGTGGTAAATAGCTGATAAAGTTCAAATATATAAATAAAAAAGCTGTGTTTTAACGGTTGAAAAATCGTGAAGCACAGCTTTTTTGTTGTAAATTTTTAAAGTCTTTTAAATATTTTCAATCCTTAGCAGACGATGATATTTAGGAATTTATGCTTATTAAAAACTTATGCTTTTTAAAAGTTTATGATTCTTAAAAGCTTATCTTTCCTAAAAAAATCTGTAATCACAGCACATAAAGTATAATTGCAAAGAAATGAAGCACACTTCCGAGGACAATAAAAAGATGAAACACTGAATGCATATAGCGGTGTTTTCTGCCAAGACCGTACAGTATGGAACCGATGGTGTAGGAAATGCCGCCCAGCAGAAGCAGAAGAACACCGCCAAAGCCGATTACTTCGTAGACCTGTTTAAAGAAAATAATAACGCACCAGCCCATAGCCAGATAGCAGGTCATTGAAAAGACGCGATATTTTCTTAAATCAATGGCGGTAAGGACAATTGCAAGAATTGCGCAGCCCCAGACAACCCCAAACAATATCCAGGCAATTGCAGGATGGACCGGCATCAGAGCGACTAAAACAACCGGAGTGTAGCTTCCGGCAATAAGAAAATAAATTGTACAGTGATCCAGAACCTGCATAACTTTTTTTGCTGTCCCTGGCCTGAGCCCATGATAAACACTGGACATCGTATAAAGCAGAATAAGAGAAACGCCATATATTATACTTGATATGACGCCAATAGCGCTTCCGTGCAAAGCAGAGACGACGATGCATAAAACTAATGCAACTATTCCAAGAGCACCTCCCACAATGTGGGAAACCATATTAAATATTTCTTCACCTTTTGTATAGTCAGGTAAAAGTCTGTCAGCCAGTTTCGTTCTCCCCATAAAAAATCTCCTTATCAATCTAGTTTTTAATACTACGTATTATAGCATCGACACTATATGCTGTCAACGCTATAGCTGAAAATCCTTTAAAGGAAACACAATAAAAGCCATTTGCTTTAACGTGTTTCCTTTTCTTTTTTAACAGACACTTTTTTGAAAAAAATATAAAAATTTTTAAAAAAAGTACTGGACAATTTCATTGTAGCTATATATAATATGAGTACGTTAAAAAACAATATAATTCAAAAAAGAAGGGAGATGTGAAATGGGGATTTTGGCTATATGCGATTTGGATGAAGGGTATGTTCGTTGTTTCGCTGAGTATTTTCAAAATAAAAGGAGCCTGCCCTTTTCGATTTACGGGTTTTCAAAAGAAAAAGAGCTGATTGAATTTTTAAAAGAAGAGAAGGCGGAAATGCTTTTGATTTCTTCAAAAATGTTAAATGAAAAAATTGAATCTGCTGCTTCATGCAGAATAATTTTATTGTCCGAAGGAGGGCTCGTTGGAGAAACCTCGGAAGAAGGAAAATATAGCACAATATATAAATTCCAATCCACTGAAGACATTTTAAGAGAGGTTATGGAGTACTATTCCCAACTGGACATTGCGACAGTTCAGACTGCAATTGATAGTGAAAAAGCGCAGACTCTGGGTGTTTATTCACCTGTATCAAGGTGTGGTAAAACAACATTCGCCGTTACTCTTGGGCAGGTTCTTGCGAAGAAAAAAAGAGTTTTGTATGTGAACATGGAGGAGTTTTCCGGCTTAAGAATTCTTTTCGGGAAGGATTTTACCGGAGATCTGTCAGATCTCTTGTACTATCAGAAGCTTAACCCGACAGGGCTTAAAATTAAATTAAAAACAGTCATTCATACTATAAATGGGCTTGATATGATACCGCCTATGGTTTTTTCAGAGGATTTGAGAGGAATTGATAGATCGCAGTGGGAGCAACTGCTTAAATATCTGGCGGCTGAATGTGATTATGAGGTGATTGTCCTTGACATCAGCAACATGGTAAAAAACCAGATTGATGTTTTGTTTTTATGCGATAGGGTTTATATGCCTGTTTTAAGCGATCCGGTCGCCGGAGCAAAGGTGCGCGAATTTGAACATTATTTAATAAGAAGCACCAGAGAACAGGCTCTGTACAGAATTCAAAAGATTCAGCTGCCAAAGCTCAATGATACTTTTTTGCGGGAAAACTATATGGAACGCCTGCTTTTAAGTCCGATGGGTGATTTTGCAGAAAAGCTACTGGAGGATGATAACAGGAATGGAAACGGATGAACTGAGGGAACAGGTGATAGCGCAGGCTGACATGCTTCTTAATCCTTCGGATGAGGCACTGCGGGATATTATTGACAGGGTTATTGCAGATAATTACAGAGATAAGTATATTTCTCTGGACAGTAAAATTTTATTACATAAAGAAATCTACAATTCAATAAGAGGATTTGGCGTGCTTCAGGATTTGATTGATGATCCGAATGTAACAGAAATTATGGTGAATGGGGCGAAAACAATTTTTATTGAAGAAAAAGGAAAGGTTTCAAGATATAGCGGCAGTTTTGAAAATAATATCCGGCTTAATGACCTGATTCAGCAGATTGTCGGACGGGTGAACAGACGAGTTAATGAGGCACATCCAATTGTTGATGCAAGGCTGGAGGATGGCTCGAGAGTGAATATAGTTC
>X287_Common_Brushtail__coassemble_90_pt1 | contig 17363 bp, 18 predicted proteins | sample X287_Common_Brushtail__metabat2_low_PE_002 | metagenome-assembled genome bin X287_Common_Brushtail
GTGAATTGTCCCTCAACAAGTATGAAATGTATAACTGGCTCTCAGGTCATGGTTGTAAGTGCGCAAGGTCTTATGTGAGCATGGAAGAGTTTTTCATGGATATTGAAACCGGAAAAGTTAAGTATCCTGTGTTTGTTAAACCGGTTTGTGGCAGCGCGAGCATTGCCATTTCAAAAGCTTATGATAGGAAAACGGTAGAACTGCTATTTGCTCACAATGAGGGATTGATGATTCAAGAGTTTCTGGATGGCCAGGAAATCGGGGCCGATGTCTATATTGATATGGTCAGTGGTGAAATCGTTTCAATCTTTACCAAAAAGAAGATTGTCATGAGAGCTGGGGAAACAGATAAGGCGGTATCCTTTAAAGATGAACGGCTTTTTCAATTGATAGAAAAATTCGTAAAAGAAGCGGGATTCAGAGGGCAGATAGATATTGATATTTTTGATATGGACGGTGAGTATTATATATCTGAGGTTAATCCAAGATTTGGCGGTGGGTACCCACATGCATATGAGTGTGGATGCAATCATATGAAGCTGATTATAGAAAACCTGTGTGGAAATGCAAACACCAAAAGCATAGGAAACTATGAATCTGGCGTTTATATGACGAAGTATAACGAAGTGATGGTAAGGTGATGTTTTCAATATTCATTTATGGCAGGAGAAGTAGACATAATGGAACAAAGAAGAATCTTAATTATCGCAAATAATGATGGTGGATTATATCATTTTCGGCTGCTGTTGATTGAGAATCTTCTGGCTCAGGGGAATGAAGTGTATATTTCAGATCCGAGTGGTGATTTTATTCAATACCTTATTGATATGGGGTGTGAATTTATTGATGCTCCGATTGACCGACGCGGAATTAATCCGATAACAGATCTCAGGCTTTTGAAAAAATATTTTGATATTGCGAATCAGGTTGAGCCGGATTTGGTGATTACATATACCATTAAGCCTAATATTTATGGCGGAATCGTATGTAGATTAAAAAAAATACCTTATGCTGCAAACATAACAGGTTTGGGAACAGCGTTACAGAAGCAAGGTTTGTTAAAGGTGGTTGTGACTGCCTTATATAAGATGGCGATTCGAAAAGCAAAGGTAGTCTTTTTTGAAAATGCTGAAAATGAGAAAACATTAATCGATATGAACATATGCAGAAAAGGTCAGAGCAAATTGCTTAATGGAGCGGGGGTTGATTTAGAACATTATACATATCTGGAATATCCTACAGAAGACATTCCAATTCATTTTTTGTTTATAGGGAGAGTTATGAAAGAAAAAGGCATAGATGAGCTGGTTTCTGCTATGGAGCGATTGTGCAGAGATGGAGAAAAATGTGTGTTAGATGTTGTAGGAGAATATGAGGAGGATTATTCAGCTGATTTTGAATGCTATCAAAAGGATGGATGGCTGCGTTATTATGGTCACCAGAAGGATGTGAGGCCTTTTATACAAAATGCTCATTGTTTTGTGCTGCCAAGCTGGCATGAGGGGATGGCAAATACAAATCTGGAATGTGCGGCTTCCGGAAGACCGATTATTACGAGCAACATAGCTGGCTGTAGAGAAGCTGTAATTGAAAATGAAACCGGGTTTTTATGCCAGCCAAAGGATGCAGAAAGTCTGTATGAAGCAATGAAGAGGTTCCTTGCACTTTCAACAGAGCAACGTGTCGCAATGGGACAAGCCGGAAGAAGACATATGGAAAACACCTTCGATAAGAGAAAGGTAGTAGAGGAAACCTTGAAATGCCTGGAATAATCAAAGAGGGAACATTAATACAATGAGTGAAGCAATCAGGGTATTACAGGTGGTCACACATATGAACCGTGGCGGTCTGGAAACGATGCTTATGAATTATTATCGATATATAGATAGAGATAAGGTGCAGTTTGACTTCCTTGTCCATCGTGAGTATCGGGCAGACTATGATGATGAGATAGAGTCACTTGGCGGAAGGATTTACAGGTTACCGCAACTGATTCCGTGGAGCAGGGATTACCGAAAATCGTTGGATACTTTTTTTAAAGCTCACAAAGAGTATAAAATAATTCATGTCCATCAGGACTGCCTTAGCTCCGTTATTTTGAAAGCAGCGAAGGAAAACGGAATCCCGGTACGTATCGCACATAGTCATGCGGCCAGTCAGGATAAGAACCTGAAATATTTAATAAAACTTTATTATAAGCGGTTTATTCCTAAATATGCCACGGAGCTGTTTTCCTGTGGAAAAGAAGCTGGGGACTGGATGTTTGGCGGTGCAGACTACACTATTTTAAACAATGCAATAGCTGCAAAACAGTACGTATATAATCGTGAAATAAGAGAACGTATCAGGTGTGAGCTTTGCATAGATGATTGCTTTGTGGTGGGTCTGGTGGGCCGGTTTTCCCCCCAAAAAAACCACTTTTTTTTGCTGGAGATATTTAAGGCACTTGTAGAGATGGATTCGTCAGCTAGGCTTTTGCTGGTTGGAGATGGTGAACTGCGTGCCGGATTGGAAAAGAAAATTCAGGAATTGGGAATAGCAGACAAAGTTATCCTAACCGGAGTCAGAACGGATGTGGCGGATTTACTCCAGGCATTTGATGCATTTGTGATGCCTTCGAATTATGAAGGACTGTCACTGGCAATTGTTGAAGCGCAGGCTGCCGGTCTGCCATGCTTTATATCAGATAAAGTACCTATAGAGTGCAAGAAGACAGATTTCGTGGAACAGATTTCATTAGCGGAGACATCCGAATATTGGGCAAGGAGAATCATTACTTCAAAAAATGTCAATCGCAAGGATACATATGAGACAATTAAAAAGGCGGGCTTTGATGTCGAGGAGAATGCCAGATGGCTGCAGGATTATTATATCTTGCGGCAGGATGAAGTTTAATCAGATATTTTCAGAAAGGATGTATCAGCTATGACACAATTATGGCCTATCGTTATCCTTTCGTTAATGATGGCGCTTCTTTCGCAAAGGAACTCTGTACAGGATTCTGTTACAAAAGAATATATTGTAAAAGACCGGTTTTGGTTTACAATCATGACCATTGCGATGGTTCTTTTTGTCGGGTTAAGGACGAGATATAATGACACCAGGACATATGTACGCGCATATGAGCTTATGATGCAGTATTCCAATCCATTTGATAGTATCTCATGGTCTATTGGAGATAATTTTGGGTTTAAATTTGTTGATGCGTGTATGATTACACTGGGAGTATCATCCCAATCCTTCCTTATGATTTATGCTCTGGTCACGGTTGCAATTTACGTGTGGTTCATCAGGAAATACACGGAAAACATTCCAATGTCTATTTTTTTGCTGATAATGGATGGCGGATATTTGTTTGCGCTTGCGGCAATCAAGCAGTGCATCGCGATAGCATTCTGTCTGATAGCTACGGATCGGGCAATCGAAAGGAAATGGGGTTCTTTTGTTATATGGATATTAATTGCAATGACATTTCATCCGTATTCATTCCTGTATTTGGTTATTCCGCTGCTCAGATTTAAGCCATGGACGAATAAAACCTATATCTTAATCCTTGCTGCGGCGGTGGGAGGAGTAAGCCTTCAGGCTATGCTTGGGGGGATTATTTCAATGACATCAATGATGGGTGAAACATACACTGTCAGTGAGATGAGCGGCGAGGGTGTGAACATTTTTCGTGTTGCAGTATGCTGGGTTCCGGTTGTCCTGTCATTTTGTGTGAGGAACAGAATTCAAAATGAAGATAATCCAATTCAGGAAATTATGCTAAATTTGTCGATGATTCGAAGCGTGATTATGTTTATAGCTTTATTTGGAACGGCAAATTATTTTGCAAGACTGGCGAATTATTTTGCAATCTTTCCATGTTTTTCCATTCCATGGCTGATAAGTAAATTCGATTTTCGCGATAATAAAAGAGTTTTAACAATACTTGCTGTAATTTGTTACCTGATATATTTCATATATGAAAATGCTTTTAGTCAGCCCTTTGATGATTTATATTCAAGAGTTTCATTAGGGGAGTATGTATTATCTTTATTTCAGTAAAGGGGCAGATTAGATGGAAACAAAGACACTGACGGTTTTTACACCGGCATACAACAGAGCGCATACATTGCCACGTACATACGAAAGTCTGCACAGCCAGGATTGCAAAGATTTTATATGGCTTATTGTGGATGACGGGTCCACCGATGAGACTGCGGAACTGGTAAAAAAATGGCAGGAAACGGAAACAGAGTTTGAAATTCAATATATTTATAAGAAAAATGGTGGTATGCATACGGCGCATAATACAGCTTATGAGAATATTCATACGGAATTGAATACATGCATTGACTCTGACGATAAAATGGCACCCGGTGCAGTCAGCAAAATACTCAAGACCTGGGATAAACATCGTGAGGAAGGATATGCCGGCTTAATTGCCCTTGATGCAGATTTTAGTGGGAAAATTATCGGGAAAGAGTTTCCCAAAGAGCTTTATGAGACAACTTTGGGCAACTATTATGCTTCAGGAGGATCCGGTGACAAGAAGTTAATCTATCGCACAGATGTAATCAAGAGTGTTCCCCCATATCCTGTTTTCCAAGGAGAAAAATATGTTGGGTTGGTATATAAATATACCATGGTGGATCAGAACTATAAGTTATATGTATTGAATGATGTTGTTTGTGAGGTTGAATATCAGGCTGACGGTTCCAGTAATAATATGTGGAATCAGTACTTAACCAATCCGAAGGGCTTTGCTTTTCTGAGAAAAGTGAATATGGAATATCCTACAAGCCGCAAACGCCTTGTGATGGACTGTATTCATTATTGCTCAAGCAGTCAAATTGCCAAAAACAAAAATTATATTATGGAATCACCAAGAAAATGCTTAACAGTGCTATGCACACCTGCAGGAAGGTTGTTAACGGCATATATTAGAAAAAAGGCGAAACAGCAAAATAGGAGATAACAGCGATGGGTAATCAGAAAAAGGTTTTGGCAGAGTTTGCATCCGACTATTATCGCATGACAGGAACACAGATTTCTTTATTTAAGGCAATCAAGAACTGTATTTTTATGCACAACATAAGATATATGTACTGGTGGAGAAAACGCAGATCTAATCCAAAGAATATTCTGGCGAAATGGAAATGCTATCGTTATAGCCGGAAATATGGATTGGAAATCGGAAATTGTCAGATTGGTCCAGGCTTATACTTGGGACATCCATATAATATAACGGTTGGTTCAGAAGCGGTTATAGGTTCAAATGTCAATCTCTCTAAGGGGGTTACCATCGGACAAGTTAATAGTGGAGAACGGAAAGGAAGCCCGACCATTGGTGATTGCGTGTGGATTGGGGTAAATGCAACAGTGGTCGGTGGCATTCACGTAGGGAATGATGTTGTCATAGCACCCAATTCCTTTGTGAATTTTGATGTTCCGGATCATGCCGTTGTGGTAGGAAATCCTGGAGCAATTCACAGGAAGGATAACGCGGCTATAGGATATATCTCCTTCAAGGTATGATGAATGAGATTTGGATTTGGAGTGAAAAATGATACCTAAAAAAATCCATTATTGTTGGTTTGGCGGAAATGAACTGTCTTCAAAAGCAAAGAAATGCATTAACAGCTGGAAGAAATATTGCCCGGAATATGAGATTATTGAGTGGAGTGAAGACAATTTTGATGTTAATCAAAATGCCTATACCCAGTACACCTTCAAGAATCAAAAATATGCATTCCTAAGTGATTATGTGCGCCTTCTGGTATTATATCAGGAAGGTGGAATATATTTCGATGTTGATGTTGAGCTTGTGAGAAGTATTGATGAACTCCGGGAAAATCCGGCTTATTTTGGCTTTGAGACAAATCAATACATCAATACCGGTTTGGGGTTTGGTTCAGAAGCCGGAAATAAAGCTTTGGGGCAGATGCTTGCCGAATATGATGAGCTTCTTGATGGAAAACATGGAGTAATTGGCTGCCCAACTCTGAACACGCAGGCACTTGTGAAGTGTGGGCTTGTGCTTAACGGAGAAATGCAAAGGTTACAGGATGCGGTTATTTATCCGGAAGAATACTTTAATCCATATGATGATGCAACTGGGCGTTTAAATATAACAGAAAACACTTATTCGATTCATTGGTATTTTAAAAGTGCCCATAACAGGGCAACCATTATACGAAGCAAATTGATGCGGCCAGTACACAGGTTGTTTGGCAAGGACATATTTCGGAGAAAATAATGAAGCGAATTTTAATCGTTTCCCATGCGCTCGAATTGGGAGGAGCAGAGCGAAGCCTGATTGGATTGCTGGAAGCACTGGATACAGATGAATATAGTGTGGACCTGTTTCTTCTTCGCCATGAGGGAGAATTGTTAAAACAAATTCCAGAGAAGGTCAATCTCTTGCCGGCCATATCATCTTATACAACTTTAGCCCGGCCAATGAAGGATACATTGCTTGAAGGACATGTTGTCCTGACTGCAGCAAGAATGTATGCGAAACAGAAAGCAAAATTTTATTGTAAAAGGCATAAAATATCATCAGGCTATGTCGAGCTCGAATACAGCCACAAATATACCTGGAGACACATGCCGGATATTCAGCCGTCTGTAGAGTATGATTTGGCTATTAGTTTTTTGACACCACATTATATTGTGGCAAGCAAAGTTCAGGCGAAGACTAAGATTGCATGGATTCATACGGATTATACCAACTGTCATATTAATGTGGCTTCTGAATTGGCAATGTGGTCTGCTTATGATTATATTATATCGATATCGCCAACAGTATCAAAAAGTTTTATTGAAGTGTTTCCAAGTCTTGGACCTAAAATTGTATTGGTCGAAAATATACTGCCTAAGAGACTGATCCAAAAGCAGGCGAGGGAATTTAATGTCGATGATGAGATGCCCAAAGATGGCTCCATACGCATTTTATCAATTGGCCGTTATTGTGAAGCAAAGAATTTTGATAACATACCGGATATCTGCTCAAGAATTCTTTTGTTAGGTCTAAAAGTAAAATGGTACATTATAGGATATGGGGGCGATGAAGGGCTGATTAAGCAAAATATCGAGGAATCACACATGGAAGATAACGTCATATTGTTGGGAAAGAAAGAGAATCCATATCCCTATATTCTTACCTGTGATTTATATGTACAACCCAGCCGGTATGAAGGAAAGTGTGTGGCTGTTCGGGAAGCTCAGATGTTGGGAAAACCAGTAGTCATTACTAATTATGCCACATCATCAGGCCAACTGGAAGTTGGAGTAGACGGTGTAGTTGTGCCTATGGATAATCAGGAATGCGCAGAGGGAATTGCAGAGTTGTTGACTCACCCTGATGCAATGAAAGAATTGCAGAATAACTGTGAAAACAGGGACTACTCGGGTACTGAAGAGGTGAGGAAAATCTACAGATTATTATGAGATTGATAGTGACCGACGATGCAAACGCAGACTTTTTCCAGTAAGTTGTGATGATATCCAAGATACAGCCGAAGAAATGATATGCAATGATAAAAGAAAGAGAACTTTATGCCAAAGGTTAGTATAGTTGTTCCAATATACAATGTTGAAAAATATCTTACAGAGTGTATACATTCAGTTTTAAGACAAAGCCTGCGGGATTTCCAACTGATATTGATTGACGACGGTTCTCCGGACAGGTGTCCGGTTTTATGTGATAATTTTGCATCTGAGGATAATAGAATCCAGGTAATACATAAAAAGAACGGAGGATTATCTTCGGCAAGAAATGCTGCATATCCATATATAAAAGGGAAATTCGTGCTTTTTCTGGATGGTGATGACTATTTGGATGAGAAGGCCCTTGAAACACTTGTTAAAATTCAGGAACAGAATAATGCCGATGTAGTTGTAGGAAACTACTGGTATCTATATAACGACCATGAAGATATTGCAGACCAGCAATGTGCAGATTCCCATTTGACGGGATATAATGCATTAAAGGAATTGGTATCGGGACATATTCAGAATTTTGCCTGGGGCAAACTCGTTCGAGCGGAATTAGTAAAAAAACATATATTTCCGGAAGGCAAGAATTTTGAAGATCATTTCTGGACCCATTATATTTTTGCGGAGGCGGGAATTGTTGAAATTACAAGCAGACCTTTCGTGCATTACAGGCAGCGTGATGATAGCATATCATATACATTTACGTTGAGCAGACTCGATATACTGGATGGCTGGTTGTTCAGGGACAAATATTTAAAGGAATATCATCCGGAACTGGAAGAGTGTTTTTTAAGGGCAGTTGCAGAGGAATATGTAGGTTTGGTATGGCTTGTGCTTACAAGACTGAAGAAGAATCGGAAAGAAGCGGTAGCAAAATTGAGAAATTTTTGCAGTGAAACAAAATTGCAACATTATGCGGAAGAGGAAACTGTAAAAAAGATAGATGCATTTAATAAATCCACTTTTCTTTTCATAATAATTTTCGTGGTGTGTAGAATGCAAAGGCGGTTTTTATAGGCATTATCATATTTCAGTAATTAAGTGTTTGAGGAACTGAGGCAACCGAATCCCATATAGAAAAACAGAAACGGTCTGCGGTGAAAGTGAAATAACTCTGGATTTGAGGAGGTGTGTTTAAGTTTTGTTAAGAAATTGTATTTACCTTTTTTTTCGTTTATTTCCCATTCGAAGGAACCAGGCTCTTATATTTAGCTATTATGGAGAACAATATTCAGGATCGCCGAAATACATAAGTAAGGTATTAGAACAAAATGGGGATATGAAAGTTGTTTGGGCATTCACAGATAATTCCAAACACAAGGAATATCATGGAAAAGCGGTGCATTATTCTGGTATTAAGTACTATTATTATCTGGCAACAAGTGGTGTTATTATAACAAATTATCGCATGACAAAGGAGTTTAAGAAAAGAGATGGACAGAAATATATTCAAACCTGGCATAGTTCACTCAGGCTTAAAATGATTGAACAGGATGCTGTTGATACTTTGCCGGAAGAATATATCAAAATGGCAAAAAAGGATTCGCGGCAAATAGATGTTTTGTTGGCAGGTTCACGTAAAAGCAGGGAGATATTTGAACGAGCCTTTTGGTATGATGGTGTCATTGCAAATACCGGGACACCCCAGTGTGATATTTTGTTTGAAAATCGGATGAAATATTCAATCAAAGTAAAAGAGTATTTTGGTGTTCCATCAGAAGCCAACATAGCAATGTACGCCCCAACATTTAGAAAAAATCATAATACTGATGTATATAAAATTGATATGGCAGGAATTGTGGAGTGCCTTGAAAAAAGGTTTGGTGGGGAATGGGTTTTGCTAGTACGACTTCATCCCCATCTTATCAATGCACTGGGATTTATAAATTATTCAAATGTCGTTTTACAGGCAACTGATTACGATGATGTCCAAGAATTGTTATGTGCAACTGATTTTTTAATCAGCGATTATTCGGCAATAATATTTGACTATAGCATTACAAAAAGGCCATGTGTTCTTTATACTCCAGATGTAGAAGAATATGTAAGTAATGATAGGAAATTGTATTTTGATATAAAGAAATTGCCTTTCATGAGTTATTCTACGCAAGACAGTTTGTTTAGAGGAATAGCTGACTTTTCTATTGATGAATATAATAAGCGTATAAGGGAATTTTTGGATGATATTGGAAGTTATGAAGATGGACATGCAAGTGAGAGGGCATGTGAAATTCTAGGAGGTAAAAATGAGTATAATCGGCTACACTACAGGAGTATATGATATATTTCATATTGGACATTTAAATATTATTAAAAGAGCCAAAGAGCAGTGTGATTTTTTAATTGTTGGCGTAAGTACTGATGAATTGGTACAATTTGAGAAAAACAAAACGCCGGTTATACCGTATGAGGAGAGAGTAGCAATTATTTCCGCTTTGAAGTATGTTGATAAAGTTGTTCCTCAATCGAATAAAAATAAGTTAGCAGCCTGGGAAAAATATCATTTTAATAAAATGTTTGTCGGATCAGATTGGAAAGGTACTAGGCAGTGGATTAAATATGAAGAGGAATTTGTGCCATTAGGAGTTCAAATTGTATATCTTCCTCATACTGAGGGCATATCTAGCACAAAATTAACAGGAGTTATAAAGGACATATTGGATGAGCATCCTGATTATATGAGGGGGGGGTATAAGCTAAACGATTATGTTTTTTGTCATTCACCATATTCTGAAGGGAAGGTGGCTGCATGATGAAGAAATATAATATTGGCTATACAACAGGAGTATATGACATGTTTCATGTTGGTCATCTAAATATTCTCAAGAGAGCCAAAGAACAATGTAACTATTTAATTGTAGGAGTTAGCACAGATGAGGTTGTGCAGACGTATAAAAATAAAAAACCTATTGTTTGTTTTGAGGAGAGAATTGCGATAGTAGAGGCAATTAAATATGTTGATCAAGTTGTTCCTCAGGTGAGCATGAATAAGATGGATGCGTGGCAGAAACTTCATTTTGATGTGTTGTTTCATGGTTCAGATTGGAAGGATAGCGACATGTACAATCAAATAATAGCCAAGTTTAGAGATATTGGAGTTGATGTCGTTTTTCTTCCGCATACGGAAGGAGTTTCATCAACATTACTTGCTGATGTATTACATCAGCTAAAAGAGGATATTTGAGGTGTTGTCTTATAAAGAGTGCTTTGTAAACGTATTCTTGCGCAAAGGTTTACACTAAAAAGACTATTAAATACAAGAAGATGAGTGTGTTTTCCTTCCATACGGTTAATACTGCTCATAAAGAAAAAGGCGATGGTTCCGTTTAAGGAAAGGATTCGATGATTTAAATGGATAATAGCAGAAAAGTTTCAACTAACCTTATGCTTGGTTTTTTAAGTGAACTTTTGACAATTGTTCTTGGCGTTCTAGTGCCACGGTTTATTTTGACCAGTTATGGTTCAGAAGTTAATGGGTTGTTGACCTCGGTAACACAAATCTATTCTTTTGTGAGTTTACTTGAAGCAGGGATTGGGACAGCTACAATTCAGGCTCTTTATAAAACTGTCGGAAACAAAAGTAAAGATGAAACCAATAGTATTTTAGCGGCAACCAATCATTATTATCACAGGACTGGAATTCTGTATCTTGTGGCTATTTTGGCTTTTTCCATTATTTACCCGCTTATTGTTGAAACAGAAATACCAACAATAACAATTGTACTTGTTATTGTATTTAATGGGATGGGAAGTGTGATAAGCTATTTTTTTCAGGCGAAATATTTTCTTTTGCTACAAGCTGAGGGAAAAAACTATATACAGACTTCTTTGACTATGTTTACTAATATATTCAAAAACGTAGCAAAGATATTTTTAATGGCTTATGGATTCGACGTTGTCTTTGTACAGGCAATTTCAATGGTTATTAGTTTAATTCAGATGATATACGTTACGTGGTATATTAAAAGGTACTATGATTGGATTGATCTTAGTGTAAAGCCAAATTATGAGGCTATTTCCCAAAGCAAAAATGTCATGGTTCATCAGATTAGTGGCTTAATTTATAATAATACGGATACAATTATTCTGACGATGGCTTGTGGGTTGAAAACTGTCAGTGTATATTCAATGTATACGATGTTGTTTAGTATGATTCGCACTCTATTGGGTACTGTATCGTCAAGTGTTCAGTTTGTGTTAGGACAGGCTTTTAACGTTGACAGAGATCATTTTATAAAGTTATACGATGTTTATGAATTGTATTATGTTACTTTAGTTTTTTCCCTTTATTCGGTAGCAAACTTTTTTATTTTACCATTTATGAAATTATATACTGCAGGAGTTACGGACATTGACTATATAGATTCTATCCTGCCGTTGTTGTTTATTTCTACCTATCTCCTTTCTTGTGGGAGAAACGCGCCAAATTTAGCAATATGTTTTGATTGCCGTTTTAAGGAAACACAAAACCGGGCAATTGCTGAAACTGTAATTAACTTATCAGTTTCAATTGTGGCTGTTCATTTTTGGGGTATTTATGGAGTTCTTGTTGGAACGATTGCTGCATTACTTTACCGTTCAAACGATATGATTATTTATGCTTCGCGTCATGTTTTGAGAAGGAAGGTTTGGATTACATATAAACGTTGGCTTGTCAATTTGCTCTTATTTATTGTTATTTGTATTATCAATCAGTTTATACGGTTTGACTTATCTTCATATGGAAAAATTATTTTTATATGTATTCCTTATACAATCATAATGGTGTCGGCTTTCATAATAGTAGCATCATTGAGTGAGCCAAAAACTGCGAAATATGCAATTTGCTTGATTAAGAAGAAAATAGGGAGGTAGAAGGAGAATGAGTAACTTATACATCGTTATTCCTGCATACAATGAGGAATCTAATATTAAACAGACTATTGACGATTGGTATCCAATAGTTGAAAAATATTTGGGGGGGGTATATCACGCCTTATAATCATTGATGATGGGAGCAAAGATTCTACATATTCAATCATGCAGGAATTTGCAGTGACTCGTCCCTTGTTTACTCCGCTTACTAAACCAAATGGAGGGCATGGTCCGTCCGTATTGTATGGATATCGTTACGCGATTGAGAATCATGCTGATTATATTTTTCAGACAGATTCTGACGGACAGACCAATCCGGCCGAATTTGAGGCATTTTGGAATAGTAAGGAGAAATATGATGCCGTCATTGGAAATCGTTCCGTCAGAGGTGATGGAAAGGATAGAAAATTCGTAGAAAATACTGTCTGCTTTTTGTTGAACCTGGTATTTGGAGTTAAGGTAACGGATGCTAATGCACCATTCCGTTTGATGAAAACAAGTTTAGTGGAAAAGTATATAGACAAGCTGCCGGAAGATTTTAATCTTCGCAATATTATGTTCACCACATATTTTGTCTATTTTAAAGAAAAAGTGAACTTTATTGACATCACTTTTAAACCGAGACAGGGTGGTACCAATTCCATTAATATCAGGAAAATCATTAAGATTGGATGGAAAGCCTTATTTGATTTCGTAAAGCTTAGAAGGGAGATTGATTCATGAAGAAATTAGAAAGCCAACTTTCTGATAAACTAGAGAAGCTGTTTAATAGTAAGGTCTTTCTTGTGTTGTGTGCGTTACTGATCAGCTTTTTTTGGGCGGGACAATGCTCGGTATCATTAATACACAGAGGTGAAGCGGCTAAGGATTCCTCCGTGTTTCGATATGTCGCTTACGCAATGTCAAAAGGACTGGTTCCGTATAAAGATATATTTGACCATAAGGGTCCACTTCTGTATTTAATTAATTATTTAGGCTATTTGATTAACGAAGAGATAGGGGTATGGTTATTTGAATATATTGCTATTCTTATAACCACATTTTTTATATTTGCTATTTCCAAGAGGACCTGTAAGCATAATTTGTTGGCGGCGCTGACTACTTTTGTTTCATTGGCATTAGTGTCTGTTTACTTTGAAGGAGGGAATCTTGCAGAGGAGTATGCTATGCCGCTTATCGCGGTTTCGCTATATATTTTCTTTGTGTACTTTCAAGATGGCAAGGCTACAAAGCTGAATCTGTTACTTTGTGGTATGTGTGGTGGCGGAGTGCTCATGCCGCGTCCTAATATGGCGGTTGTATGGTTGGTATTCCCGATTTTTGTAATTATTAATGAAGTGTATAAAAAAGATATCAAGGCGTTGCTGGAGAAATGCATAATTTTTTTAGCAGGGGTAATAATTGTAATTATTCCATTTGCTATTTATTTTGTTTGTACGAATTCCCTGCAAGATTTTTTTGATGTTTATCTGATATTTAATGCAGAATATTCAGGAAGCGACGGATCATTGTTTGCGATATTAAAATCCATATATACATACCTAACCCCACTATATGTTACATCAGTTGTAGTAGTTTTGGCGAATATATATAAGCGTGATAATTTGCTTTTTAATATTGCATATCTGCTATTTCTATTGCTTTCTATAATAGCGACAAGTATGTCTGGAAGACAGTATGGACATTATGGAATGGTCCTGATTCCCGTTTTGGCATATCCCTTGGCGACTTTATTAGCAGGTTTTAAAAAAGAATATTTTTCAGAAGTAATTCTTTGCTCAGTATTCTTTATCATATGTATGTCCTATTACTTTCAACCGATATATTCTTTATCGGTAAATCTTTTGGGATTAAATGGCGGTACCAGTGAAACTACAGACGAGGTGGTTGACTATGTAGATTCTTATACCGGAGAAGAAGATAGGATATTGGTTGTTGGTAATCAGGATACATTGTACCTAAAATGTGACAGATTGTGCATATCAAAATATTCTTATCAATTGCCAATTGCCAATGTCAGGACGGAAATATATGATGAATTGTATTTAGAGATGGAGCAGAGCAATCCAGCAGTGATTATTGTTCCTGATGGTAATGAAGATTTTTATGGTCTTGAAGAATATATTTATGAAAATCAATATACAGTTGTTTTGGAAAATGATGATTATACAGTGTATCAGCAGTTAACCGATGGATGATGAGGAGTGTACTATGAAATTGTTGACATTTAATAAAAGTAAATGAAGAAAATATGGAAAGCAAGATGAAATTAATTATCGGCTATATGTTTAGAGAATGAATTGTCTTGCAAATAAAATGAAAAATATATAAAAGAACAATATTATGGCCATATATTTAGCAAATATGTCATAAAATATTAAGCAACTGGAGGATAAGGCTTATGGAAGATACCAAAACGACAAAGAATCACAATCAAAGGAAACTGCTTTTCCTATATCCGGACTTAGATGATTATCCGGATGGAGAGAAGAGAGATAAAATATTTCGGCTGGTAAATCATCTAAACTATATTTGCCGTGGAGCAAACTCGTTTATGACGAAGGTGTTTAAGACACAAATATTCGTAAAATCTGAATGTGTTCCAACGGTTGTCATGAAACCCATAAGTAAAAATCCGGAGAAATTTGATAATCCGGATTTTAATGGGGTGAGGGTTTGTATTACGAAATATGACAACATAAGCTTTGACGGGTATTATAAAAAATATACAACAATGGAGGTGCGTGAAGAGCAGGATATCAGTCATTTGATTTCCATAAAGCTTTCTTCAAAGGAACAATCTAATAAAAAAGTAATCTGGAAGAAAAGCACTTTGGAAGGCTATGATGCGGAAATTACTCTTTGGGTGAATGAGCTTGAAAGAGTTTTGAGTAGTATTATGCTTGATATTGCCCTTTACCATTATTTTAACCTTCCGGTAGAGTTTAAGAGCAGATATGAATTCGGCAAAATTAAAATAGACTATCTGGAAAAGGAATTTTCTCCGAAAAGGATGGAAGGCATATATGGATCCAAGTCGAAAAGCAGGGATGGTATTTTATACTTGCCATTTGCCCAAAGCTGCATTCATAAACTATATGACTCTGCTGATAGTTCTAAGGATTTAATATCATCTTTTAGGGATATGGTATATAAGTATGTGGTCGATTGGGTAGTTGTTAATGTTGACTTGAAAACAATTAGCCTGAGACTTCGAAATAAATTGTATCCTCCCAATCATGATGATTTGGCTTCCGTATTGTTTAATAAGTTAGAAGAAAAAGAAATAAACGATATTATTAACGATTACTTACAATTACGAAAAGAAAATGCGGATGAGCCTATTATTCTCCTCTTGTGCCGTAATAACATTGCTGATGGAAAGCATAGGCAAAAGTATTTGGTAGAATCAAATATGGAGCCAAACAGATACATAAATCTGGAAGATGATTATGTCCTGTTTGATATTATTATGGAAGAAAGCTTAGATGAGGAGTTGTAATATGGGGTATATTGCATTTTTGGATTTGTTGGGGACAAAGGATTTCAGCGATAACGCGAAAGTTTACACAGAGAAAATTTCCTGCTTTTATGAATCTGCTAAGGAATGTTCATATCATTTGAATGATGTGGGCAATGTTGGTATTTTTAGCGATTGTTTGTATGCGGAATCCAAAGAGTTGCTCAATTTGGTGCGTTTTTTGACTTCGTTAAGAGATCGTTTATGTTCAAAGGAAATTTTTTTTGCTGCTGCATTAATGGAAGGAACAATAGGGGTTGTGAAACAGGCTAAAGCAAAGAGGGATAATTTTTTTGGTGTTGCCTTTGAGAATAGTATGATAGCGGAAGTGTATATCAAGCAGACGAGGTTTAAAGGAATCGGTATATTTATAGACGAATCAATTGTAAAAGAAGTTGATAATTTACGGGGTATAAGGGCTGTCAAATCAGTATTCATGAAAGACGTAGAGAGCGGTGAGATAATTGCTTATCATGATATTGCATATGACATGAGGAATGATGAATATGCCGGATATGAGCAGGCTGTCTTGAAACTGATTATCAACCAGTGCCTGTTAGCGTATACGCAGTCTGACAGGTTTGGAAGATACTACCTGTCTATTCTGGCAACAATTTTAAACAGCTGCGCAGAGGAGAATATTAGATGGAATGGAGCGGAGAATGGTTTTTCAGAATGTCCGATGCTTTTTTCTATTGTAATGAAAATGGCCGAACATCCGGGAGAGGTTTATTCCCAGATAAAAGGGCTTGATTTGCTATGCCTGATTATTTTGAATGCGGTTTTTAAGCATGAAGATATTAGTGAAATTGACAAGAAAATGATCGTGAAAAAAATTATGGCGTACGAGTGCTTGGAAGAGAAGTATTCACATTCCATTAACCAATTGCCGAAGGAGATTTTTGACAATGATAACAGGGAGCGAATTATTGAAATATATCAGAATGATGTTGTAAGCCATCAGGTGGACGAATTATTTAATAAGTAATGTCCTTCATAGATTAGGAATTGTGATTTGTATTATGAAAATAAATATAGAAATTTTGTATAAAGCAATATTAAGGGAAACTATAAAAAATGAGCAATATAATTGAAAAAGAAGACAAAAAGACGTATTCTACTAATCAAATTGAATATATAAGGATATGCAGAGCGTTAGCTGCCCTGGCTGTAGTGTTCTTTCATTGTAGTTCTAATATGCAATATGATTCTTCCTTGCGTAAATTTATAATGACGTATACAAATTGGTGCGTGCCTATGTTTGTGATGATTACAGGCGCGATATTTTTAAATCAAAATAAGCCAATATCACCAGAGAGAATGATTAAGAAAAATGTAACTAAAATTTTACTGGTCATATTTTTCTGGGGGGGGTATATGATCTGATTTCAACAGTAATAATAAACAGATGTTTTAACCTTCAAACAATTATAACAGTACTTAAAATGGTCGTCTTGGCGGATACATCATTTTGCTATCAATTTTGGTATTTATATATGCTTATAGG
>X287_Common_Brushtail__coassemble_94_pt1 | contig 17069 bp, 17 predicted proteins | sample X287_Common_Brushtail__metabat2_low_PE_002 | metagenome-assembled genome bin X287_Common_Brushtail
AGAGAATTATTGTTTTTACTTAATGTCCCTATAGTAGCGTCTTTAAGTAAGTTTTGTACCGTAGAATTGTTTTTAACAACATCCTTTAGGGCACTTGCAAATTGTTTAGGGTTTGTAACATCTGGTAAAATTATATCGCCTATGTTTATATTTACATCTTCTGTAGTGTTATTATTCATAGATGGCACACCAGAAGATACCTGCAAATTGCTTAGTTCAGATGGTGTATATTGAGCAAGTTTCCATAGGTTATCCGACATTTGATTAGTATATATTTTGTCACCCTTACCGACAATACCTAATGTACCTGCACTCTTATCAAAGTGTAGTTCCGCACCCTCTTCACCTAACATAGCCAACTGGTCATATGGTATATATTTAGAACCACGTTTAAATCCGCTTACTCCAAGCGACTTTAATTTAGTATAAAGAGTACCGCTCTTTTTAGCGTTGTCGTATGTAACACCTACAACCCCAGCTAATTCCTTTAATTCAGAACTTGATAACACCTTTTTACTATATTGTGAATAGATAGCTTGGTTGACAGCGGAGTATTTTGACTTTGCTTTTGTAGCCTTATTAACATGATTTTTAATGTATGTTTCAGCCGCTTTCTTTAAGGTAGCATCGGCAGAAGTAGTGGTTGAATCTGAAACATCCTCTGATGCGTTAGAATTTGCACTTGCTACAGCGGCGGCTTGTTGTGCGGCTATCGTACTATAAGTTGTACTACCATCTAAATAACCCGACCAGTCAACAGAATCGCCAGTGCCGCTTGTATATCCGATTGTAGCCATTAACTCTTTGATAGTTGTTACTATCTCGTCTGTATCGTCAGAAAGTGATGATACAAGCGTATCAAAGTTATCAGACAAAGAATCAATAATATCCTGTATAGCGTCCTCTAAATCTTCTTCCATATCAGATAACATATCTTTTGTTGCAGAGATTAATTGCTCATACTGTGTTTCTTCTAAGTCAGACTCAGCTTCTTCTAAAGATACACTTAATGATTGTAATTTAGCACGTGTTTCCTCGGATGTGTCACCTGCGTAAGCTTCAATCTGTTTCTTAATGGTTGAGATGGTAGAAGTGGCATCAGCTATTTTCTGTTGATACTCGTAAGCGTCCTGTTCAGCATCAAGCAATTCTTCATATGTGCTTATTAAGTCAGATAACTTGTTTTGTAATGCTTCATATCCTTGCTCATACAATTCAATGATTGCGTATTTTTCATCTTGAGCACCAGATACAGCGTCTTGGTATGCCTCCAAGAGTTCCCGCTTACGTTCAAGTAAATCCTCATTATAAGGGTCGCTTGCGAGAGATTTATTTATACTTGATATTTCATCTTCATATGCCTGTGCCTGTTTCAAATAAGTCTGATAGTTTGCATTGTGCAGGGCAATAGCCGCTTCGCCATTTGCAGTCAGCCAACCAGTATCATCATCAGCTAAATCTTCCCTCGATAACTCATTTATCATAAAGTCAATTTCAGAAATAGCATCAGAAACAGATGACTGTAGAGAGTCAAAATTATCCCAATTTATTTGTCTTATTTCATTTGCATATTCTTGAATTGCAAGCGTTGACTCAGCAATTGCATTACTAACCTCGTCTATTTCTGAAACTGCTTCATACCATGCTTCGCTATATGTTTCTATTGCACCGCTCGCAACGGATGATGCAAGACTTGAAACAAGTTTATTATATTCCGTATTTAAAGATGAAAGATTAGTTTGCTCAAGACTTTTTAATCTACTATAGTATTTTGTGCTTGTTTTATATCCCTGTGCCTCAGCAAGGCTCATAGCATTTTCAACTTGAGTTTGCTTTTGCGAATATGTACTTTGCTTATTACTATAAGCAGTAGATATATTTTCAAGTTTAGTAAGAGCGTTCTCACGTAGTGTTTGTGTGTATTCTTCGGTCGCTTTAGCGGCATTAGTAGCGGCTGTGCTATTAGCCTCTAATGCTTCGTTATATTTAGCAATTGCTTTCTTTGCCTTAGTAGTCCACGAATCCTTAATACTGATACTGTTGCCCTCTTTAACAGCATTAATAATAGCTTTCTTATCTTTTGAACTAAGACCTTTAAGGGCAGAGTCAGATGTTGAATTTATGGCTGATTTAGCAGATTTTAATTGACTTTTAGTCGTGCTATAAGCAGAAGTATAAGCATTCATCTGACTTTTGGCATTTGCTGATTGCTGATTAATTAATTTGTTTTTAGCTGTGTAAGTCGTAGCATTGTCCGTTTTAAGACTTAATATGTCGAGTTTGTCACTTAAAGCTGAAACCTTATCCTCGGCTTTAGTGTTTGCAATATTCATCAATTCTTCATATAAATCTGATAGGCTATATACTAAATCATCAACTGCATCGCTTGCATCTTGTGCTTTGTCATACCATGTCTGCATTTCCTCAATGACAGTCTGTTGTTTTTCGCTATATTTGGAGATATCAAGCGTTCCATTTGCAATCTTTTTAGTAATACTATTAACCCATTTTTGCGATACAAGTCCAAGACTAACAGCTTTCTGTCCAACTTTCTTTTCCTGTTTTAAGTATTTCTTTTCAGCGGATTCATTAGCAGATATTTCTTTTGTTGTTGCACTTATAGCTTTCTTGTAATAGCTTTTCTGTGACGAATAGGTGACTGCATTTTCAGCGGCGGTTGTCCATTTTTCCGTTTTGTCTGCCAATCTGTCAAGCCGAACTTCAACCCAATCAAAGAATTTTTCACAATACGTTTCAAATTTATCTAGGGCAGTAGTAGAAGAAGATGAACTTGACGAACTGGATGAGCCAGAACTTGACGAACCAGATGAACCAGTATATTTATATGATGCAGTTGAATAAGAAGTGTAGTTTGAAAGTATACTATTTACTTCTGCGGTTGCATTATCGACCAATTTTTGATAGTCTGAACTACTCATACCGCCCATGCCGACAGCACCACTTTTAACAGAATTAAGAATAGAAAGTGCTTTTGTGGTTGAGCCTATAGCATTACCAAGAGCAATCAAATTCTTTATATCTGATGATGTGTCTAAAATAGTTCCGTTTACAAGTTGTTTTTGTCCTACAAGGTTTATTAAAGTGTTTATGGTGTCTTGACTGGCTGTACCTTCCTTTTGTAATGCCATTACATCGGATAAAGTAGCAGTTTCTAAGTCTTTGCCAGTAGCGGCAAGTAACGCTTCTTTGCCAGCTAAAGTGTTGGTGACTATTTCATTAGCATTGACAATACCTTTTTGTTCTAAGAACGCTATAGTTGCATCTTTTGTTTCAGCGGTCAAATCATCTAAAACACCCGAATTGCGTAAATACGCATCCGCCAAACTGTTAAATGCATCTTGACAAGCCGATATGTCACTAGGCGAGTTGGCTATCGTTGCTATAAAGTTTTCATAAGAATCGCCTAAACCACTAAATGCATCTTTAAAATCATCATTATTAAGTATGCTTGTCCAGTCAAAATCATCACCGTCATAGACATCAGAGTAGATATCTGCAAGCTGGTCTAAACCATCTGTAAGATAAGAATCCATATTGTTAAGGTTTTCTACGATATCAACTTCAACTGAATTATCATCAGCTACACTTTGTGCTTTACTTATGGCTTCTTCTGTAGTTTCTTTAACATCATCTTCATTAAAATCAAAAGATAATTCAAGTGAGTTTGAGTCAAATTCTTCTACAAGACCATCTTTTATACTATTGTAATCAGGATTAATATTGTTGTTTTTGTTTTCGGTAAAAGTAGAATACTCATCAAGTAGCGTATTGTATTCTTCCAGTAATGCCAAATCTTCATCACTTAGTGTTCCACCATTATCCTTGACTTCTTGCATTGCAGATGCGACAGCCTCAAGGTTTTCAGCCATTTCAAGGGCTTCGCTTTCAGCATTAGATTCTTGAGATTCTAGTTGGTCAATTTTGTATTTGTAATCTTTTAGATACAGTTCTTCATCCGCAGTTAGACTATCTTTAGATTCAAGAGCGGTAACTGCCTGTTCAAGATTTCGCTTTTTAGCATCAGATTGATAGTAATAATCCATTGCCCTTTGTAATTGCTCGGTTTGTGTTATTCGACTACCGTCTTTTCCGTCACCAGTGGATATGGCTGAAACCTTTTTTTTCGCCTGTTCTTTAGCATCATCTAAAACGTCCTCAGCTTCAAGACTTGCTTTTTCTTTGTAAAGAGCAATCTGGTATTCAAGCTCTGCTGATTGTGCTTTTAAATTTTCTAATTCTTGTTCATCAGTAAGAGAAATTGAATCTTGTGCGTTAATTTCTGCTATCTGACTATTTATATCGGATAATTCACTTTCAAGAGATTCAAGTTCAGAAGTTGTTTCTTCATATGCTGTGACTGAATCTTCAAGATTTTCTTTTGCCTCATCAAGAGATACGTTAAAATAGTCAAAAGCTTTATACGCACCATAACAAGCCGCTATTATGCTTGTAATAATAAGCAAGGTAGAATTAGATGAAACAAATCCTTTTAATGTTGTAGAAAAACCAGCTGTGCTTTTATTAGCGGCATTCATTGCCTCAGTCTGTGCATTAGTTGCAGTAGCTGATGCTAAAGTCGTAGCGGTTGCCTCCGCAGTTGCCTCGTTATATCCTTGCGCTAAAAGTATAGCTTTAATCGTTTCATTATCTAAAGTTGATTGAGCGATAGCCGCCTCAACAGCCGATGCTGAATATCCCTTTAAAGATACCGCCAGACCGTCTGTACTTGTGGATTGGATTACTTGTGATGCTTCTAAAGTTTCACCTACTGTTTGATATTTAGCAATATTCTTTATAAATAATCCTACACCAGTAGCAAAAGCAGAAACTCCTATAGTGCCGAATAATCCAAGTGATTCTGTCAGACTGTCAACCACACCCAAAACAGAAGTAGCACCGTCAACGATTGCTTTCATATCATCTGTTTGAAATAAATTCTGTGCAATTCCTACACCAGTTTCAGAAAGAGCATTAAGTTTATAATCAAGACTGTCCATGATTATACTCATTTCAGCTTCGGCATTTCCTGCACTGTCTGCCATTGAGTCTATAGAACTTTCAGCAGTTGAGAAGTTGTTTAAAATAGCGGCAATAACCTGTCCCTGACGTTTGCCTGCTAATTTCTCAAGCAATTCAGCTTGATTTTTATCAGTCATTTCATCATAAATTTCGCTGATTTCACTTAATATCTGATACGTGCTTTTATATTGTGTCTTATCTTCGTCTGTGAAAAGGCTAATACCGCCTGGGGTACTTGCAGTTTTAGTTAAATCAGCAATCTCACCTGAAATGTTTTCCAAATCTTCTGAATAAGACTCTGTCTCTTCATCATAACTTCTGATACGCATAGACACAGTCTTTAACGCATTACCAACAGCGGATGCGTCTTGTGTAATTTCAGTAGCGGCAGTACCTAATGCTATAGTTTCATCAAGCGTATTGTTGGCTTCTGACATTGCCGATGAACAGTTTTCAAGGAAATCAACAATATCAGTATTTGAAACCGCTTGCGTGTTACCGATAATGTTAATCTTTGATATGATTCCGTCTAAAACTTCTTCTGTATCATCATTTCCAATATCAAAGGCTTTCATTATCGAAACAAGACCCTCGGTCGCTGTGTCTGTGTCCATGTCTGGAGAAATAGATGCAAAAAGAGAGGAGTATTGAGCCATTTGTGTAGCAGCTTCTTCTGATGAATAACCAAGACGTGACCAAGCCGCCGCTTGAGATATGATTTCCTCTGTGGTTACACCCATCTGTTTCGCAACATCATTAGCAGTGTAATAGAAATCCTCTAACTGACTGTCAGTCATTGTAGTAGTCTTTTTCAAGTCAATTAAAGCGGTGTCTAGGTCATTTATACTAGAGAGCATGGATTTTATTCCACGCACAACTTTCATGAAAATGTAAGTGAAGCTTGTGTAATAAGAAAGCTTACTCATTACATTTTTTAATTTATCAAAAGCACTTACACCTAACAGACCTGCCTGTTGAGCTTGTACGCCTATTTTTGTAAATTCAGCTTGTAATTTTGCCAAGTCTTCTGTTGTTAATTGTGTCCCAGATGATAACTGTGTCATTATGCCTTGTAGTTCATTACCAAATTGTTTATGACAAGCTGTGTTTGTATTATAAAATCTCTGGACTTTATTGTAAAAGTTGTTTATCTCTTTGTCGCTTGCAAAAGTTGCGTTTAGACTCTTGGCTGATGCATTTGCTGTGTTTATAGATGTTGTAAGCGTCTCATATGCTGATACTACTTTTTGAGCGGAAACCGCTTTTTCATCATCGCTCGAACACTTATTATAATTCGTTATGGCGGTAACTAAATTTTTATAATTCTGAGTTAATGTTTCAACACTATATTTAGTATCACTTGTTACGTTAGAAAAAGATTTAAGTTTGCTAGATGCGGTGTCAACTTGTGCAGTTATCTGTTTAGAATCAAATGCTTTTACAATACTTTCAGCGGAACTTGTTGCATTTACTTTATAGCTTGATATGTCGCTTTGTGTAGTCTTTAACACATTTGAAAAGGATTCAAATTTTGCACGTAAGTTATCCTGTGCAGTAGCACTACTTTTGTCATTTGCGTAAGCTTGTGACGCTTGGTTTAGTTCATTATAAGCGGTGGTTAGTTTTTCCGTGCTGACCGCCGCATTTCCACTGGCAGTAGTTAGTTTATTTGCATCAGAAATAACTTTGTCATACTTCGTTTTTATCTCATTGTTACTAATTTGTTGCTGGACTTTATTTAATTTCTCTGTTTCAGCGGTTGCTTTTTTGGCTTCGCTTTGAACTTGAGAATAATAACTTTTTGCCCAACTTGCAGATATTTTATCGTCTATATTGAGGTTTTCAACCATATAATCGGCAATGTCTTTGATTATTCGGTTGGCTTCTTTTTTCTGTTCAACAAAGTTATTAATATCTAAACTCATAGAAACAGTCAGTTTCTGTTTTGCAAGCTGTTTCTGTATATCTGTTAGGCTACTATTATCAATAATAGCACCCAATCTTATTTTAAAATCGTTGTCCATTTATACCTCCCCTCTGGTTTGATATTTATGTCAAATTTAATTATTTTCGTTAATCAATAAATAATCCCTGCTCTCGCAAGGATGTTTTTAGTAAAGACGGTATATTTTTTTCACACCATTCAAGAAAATCATCCCAATAATGTCCCTCGGTTTCTATTTTTTTACTTCCGTGAAAACCTTGTGATGAGAGTTCGGCTATAAATTTACCAGTCATATTCTCATAATTCATTTTTCCAGTATTCAAAAAAACCTCTGCAAGAGCAGAGGAAAGCATATTCATTTCTGGGGCATCAAACAATTGCCATGTTCTTTCGTAGTACTTAGGTATATACTGTCTGTAATAATCGTCATATATTAAATCTTGTAGCTTTTCACACACTATTTTAGCTACTTCTGAAACAGCTGTTTTACATACAGATTCTATACCGCTTTGTAATTCAACAACTGTTGTAAATGTTCTACTCATTAGACTTCTCCGTAGTATTTGTTTTTACGACAGAGTACGTTAAAATCTGTTCAATTTCCTGTGGGGATAATCCCAGTAAATATGTTATTGTACCAATCACTCTGCTGTTTTCGTCATTAAACTTAGTTAAATTGTCATTTATAAATGCAAGAGCAGGTGCTATGATTTTTGCACTTTCTCTCTTTATTATTTTCTTATTTTTTCTGTATTCTAAATAATCTTTAATCATTTCAATCCTCCAAATAAATAAAGGACTATCGTTAATTGATAGTCCTTGTGTTATATTAATATTTTCATTATTCTTCCCATGTATAAGATTGACTGCGATTAGTCGGATGGTTTTTGCAATACTCTAAATATTCTTCACTGGTTATTTCATTCCTAAAGTTTTTTAAACACATATTTTTGTATTCATTTGTCCATTTCCTATATTCCATAAAATGATAACTTGAAACAGGGTCTACAGTCACGTTTGTAGTTGGGTCAAGCTTACACTGTTTGACTTTTTCCAGAGAAAACTTTGCATTTTCAAGTTCTGCCGTGTAATGGATATCATTAGGAAATTCATGAAAGTATAATTCACTAACTTCAATACAATTTTCTATATGTTTAATTACAATGTCAAGTTGCTTGTCATTGTTTCTTTTCCAATTTGCATATCGTTTTTCCTGATTTTCCCTTATTTTATATTGTCTACGCTTTTCATTAAGTCCCAACCCACATATTATTACACTGGCAAATATTATAACTAACCACATCATAAATTCCTCTCCTTAGTGTTTTATTTATGTCATATAATACCATAGAATAGAATAATATAGCAAGTATTATTCTAAGTGAATAGGAGAGGGCAGAACTGGCATACGATTCATTACATAATTATACTTTGCATCGCCTGAACTGTTTCCGCCTATGGTGTGATAGCTATTGTGTAAGTTTGTAAATTCATTTACTTCATCCTCTGGGATTCCGCCCAATTCTATATAGTGCTTATATTTCTGATTAATCTTGTCAGCAAGTAATTCTTTTGTTGCCAAGATTAAAGCTTCAATCCTTGCGTCCTGTGTGACACTTTGATTAGCTACCTTTGTGATAGCGTCTGTTAATTCTTTTTGGATAGAGTATGACTGTTCCCTGTCATGTATGCGGTTTTCAGTAAACTGATTTATCATATCTTGGGTTTCCTTAATTGAATCGTGAATGTCAGAAGTAAAGTTGGATAAATCTTCTTTTATCTTTTTATCATGCTTAACAGACTGTGATGCATCTTCTGATTCTTTCTTTTGAAGTTCACAAAGATTTGCTACAGTCGTTACCAATAACTCATGGTCTTCACGTTTGACACGCATCCATTTAAATTCTATTCCAAGTTTATTGAACAGCCACTCAAAGACAGTGACAAAAGCTTTAAATCCTGCAACAACAATAAAAATACTTGTAAATAATATGGGGAAATCGACATTACCCAGTTGATTAATTGCGTCCATTGTCAAAGTCCCCTCACATTATTTTACATAGTATGAATTATTATAGTAAGCCGCAATCCATCCAGACGGTATCTTCATCCATACGTTGCCACTGACTGTCTTTGTTCCCTTACACGTTACAACTGTACCTTTGTCAAGTGCACCGTCTTTGTCAGCGTCATGTTTCTTTGCATTTGCTGTAAGATTAGAATATCCAACCTTAGCATAGCTTGTTCCTGCACCTTTTCGCACATATACTTCTTTCTGCAATGTATATGTTTTACCAGTCGTATATGTCGGAAGTTTGCTACTGGTAGAAGGAGTAGTTGTTGTAGTTTCGCCTTTTAAGATATTTTTAACAGTTTTCTTAAACGCTGTCCATTCCGCATTGTCACTGCCTGCCATCTGTGCTGGACAATTTTTGCCTGTTACATCGTAATGACGTAAAACATAAGTATCAACCTGACTTGATGTTATTCCAACCATGTCACAGATATATGCACACAGATAAGCCGCATTCTTCTTTGTTGTGTCAGATATTTTATAATTTCCTGCTGTACAACACATTTCAATTCCTATGCTGTTAGTATTTCTGCATGACGCATGTTTATAACTTGACGCACCGCAATGCCATGCTTTATCTCTTAATTCAACGCTTTGATAAATATTTGAATCATCAACAAAGAAGTGAGCGCTTGCATTTCTGCCTGATGTCTTAAAGTATGTGGCATTTGACTTGGCCGTGTCTTTTGAATTTCCTGTATAATGCATTACTACGTATTTAATCGTTCTGCTTGCGGCATTATTATAATTGCCTGAACTACACGGAATGCTTGAATTAACTGATATTCCGTTGATTTTACCTGATATGAAACCTTTTGAAATCGTTTTACTCATCCTAATTCCTCACTTTCTTCATCATCTAAATCATATTCTTCTTCGTCATCCTCGCTATCTATGTCTAATACTGTTACGTCAAAGTATTCAATACCTGCGTTCCATACCGCAGATATGCCAGCCGAAGCCCCTGCAATAGCAGTAGATACAGCCATTGTTCTTAATGTTTCGATATCTGTTACAAACAAGAAATCGCTTATACATACAGATGCAACAAAAGCCTGTATGAAAGTTTTTAATGCTTTAATTCCTACGCTTTTCCAATTAATATCTTTAAATGTAGAAATAATCTTATTTACTTTATTCATTCTTATTTACCTCTTTGTTCTCAGGTTTGTTATTTTTCCAATATTCCCAAGCTAATGTAGTTTCGGGTTTAAAATAATATGCTATTAATTTTGAACCATATCCCTCATCTATCCAGACAGGCTGACACTTCATTGTGGCATATGTAATTATCTGTTTTATATTACATATCTTAATGAGGTTTTCTTCGCCATATACTGAATACACATCCTCTAAGGATTTACATTTTATCAATATTTCACCACCTCGTAAAAAATAGGGGACAACAGACACTTATTTTGTGAATTGTTGTTCCCCATAGATAGAACATTGATTACAATTCACTATCTGTATCAATTTTTTCTTCTTTATTTTCATCTGTTATTTCTTCATTTACTGTTTCAGTTTCTTCTGTTTCCTCATTTACCGTAGATGTATCTTTTGTTTTCTTTTTATTTGACTTATTATATTCTTCCTCTGATACTACAGTGTATTTCTTTTTATCGTATTTGATATAAGCAGTAGTAGTACCTACTAAATCAGATGTTGGAATTTGTAATTTTTTATCATCAAATTTAACAACGGAAACTCTACTGTTACGAGAAATTACATTACATTCTTTTATCATGTTTCACTCCCATAAAAATAAAGCTGTGTGCTAATATAGCACACAGCCTATATAATTACGCAATTAATTCAATCATATCCATAACATTACCGTCAGAATCTTCGAGACAGTCACAAGTAATAGTTACTTCGGCTGGGTCTCCATCAGATGAGAATGACAAATCCATGCTTCTTTGTGGTGATGCTTTATAAGCAGTCAATCTCATTGGAACCCAATCGCCATTTTCATCTTTATCAAGTGTAGACATCTGAATAAAGAAATCTTTAGGTGTTTTCTCATTATTAAATGATACTTTACGAACAGTATCATACATGTTCTCGCCGCTTGCAGTATTAAACAGAAATCCTATCTCATAAGTACCATCTTCTGATATATCACTTGTAGTAGTAGCGGTAAATACACCATCTGCATATGTTCCTGCTATCAATTTGTCTGCGTTACCATATTCACCCTCAGGATAAACAAAGACACTACCCTCAACAACACCATCAACACTTATGACTATTGCACCATTAGCTGTCGTACAATATTCACCATCTGTCGAGGCTGTATATTTACCTGCAATAAGTGCCGAATCTTCGATTTCGCCATCAGAATACATAGCATATATTTTAAACGGATGCACCTGAAATGTCATTGAAATTGTGCCTCCGAGTGGGTCATCAAACTTAATACATTTTGCACCTTTCTTATTTGCATAAACTGCATCAGCTGAAAAACCTGCTGTTGTTGTGTTACAGAAATCAGCAAACACCCAAGGCTCTCTTGTCTTATAATCTCTAATATCAAGGTCACAGCACTGCCTGTTAGCCATATTAACTTCGCTCATATTTTCCCTCCTAAAATAAAAAATTCGTTGATTGCTCAACGATTACTTCAATGGCTTTAAATATGCCATTGGTTTATAGTCTGTAGATTTTTTAAAACTAAAAGTATTAGCCGCCATCATATCGTTATAATCACATTGTCTGGCATTGCAATACTCGGCAAACATTGTTGTAAATTGATAATATGTCATATCCCAAACATTCAGTATGTTAATACCTACTTTGTTATGAGTGCAGTATTTTTTTATCATATTATCAAATTCACAATTTTGATTTTCTTGTTTCTTTTGTTTTTCAGCATGTTTTTGCATTCTGTTATACATTTTTTCAGCAAGAGCATTTTTAAACCTCGGTTTTTCTTCTCTTGCATTTATGCCTAAAATGCATTTCATTTCTTCTCTGAAAAGGTCAAAATTATCATTTCCTATATGTCCTATTTCATTTGAATCTTCATAAATTATAAACGTGTTATTAGTATTATCAAAATTATATGTATCTGTTAAGAACAGGTCTAATATTCCGATTAGTACTTCTTTATTACCAAAAAGCAGTAGGTTATAAAGGGTAGTATCTTCTTTTTCTTTATCCGAAAGCTTATCGTAACCCTCTCTCAGACCGCATATATCTAAATAAGTATCTAAGGACATACTTATAGTATTTATATAAACCGTAAATAAATCATAAGTAATTTTGCGTATGTCACGCAATGTAGGGCACTTAACATGCCCCATGTTTTCTATATAAAAAGGCTCATCACAGAGATAATCGTAGGCTGAATACATATTTCACCTACCTTTGCTTAACCTTAAAATCTGGCATGCTGAATATCATTTCACGTCCATAGTAAGAACTGTTTGGGAATATGTATGAAACAGAATCTAATTCTAGTTTTCCAATTCCTAAGTTGTCCATGTCCCTTAATTCAGACTCTACCATATCTGCAAGTATGTCAGCACGTGTTCCTAAATATCCCTTTTTTGAATAAGGCATACAGTTTTTATGGCAATATGCCCATATGATTATTTTCATATCCTTAATAGTATAAGTAGGCACTTTTGGCACATACACTTCTATACATAAATATGATTTAACTTCTGTCTGTAATTCTTCAACATACAGATATGGGAATATATTATTGTAAACCACACCATAATTATCATCGCCAGAGCCGTGAACATCCTCATCTGTATATCCCTCACCTAGTAACAACTCCATGATTTCAGAAGATTTAAGAAACTTAGATATTATTCTGTTTTTATAAGAGCCAATATCTTTTAATAAACTTTGTTCCAATTTCACACCTCCTAAAATTCTTCCGTGATTGATATACGAATTTCTGACGCTACAGTGCCGTCATGTAATATTTGTAAAATGATAGTTTCTCCAACAAGAGAATCGTCATCCATATATAGCTGTATTTGGTTTTCATTTATCTCTATATTCACGTCAAAATCAGCTTTGACATTCCATGAGTAATCATAATCCTCAACATTATTTCCGTTTTTATCCATAAATTCAACATCCCATGTTTTAGGAATGTCATAACGTAATACACCGCCACCATGTATAACAGTTGATATATCATCTGTTACAGAGAGTAGTGGAGTAGTAGAGACTTTATAATCACACACTCGCAGTTCTTGATTATCGTGTTCTAAACTTAATTCTGTTCTGTCACAAATAAAGCTTAAGATAGAACCGTGTGACTGATAATCCCACAAAACATCATCATTTCTTGTTAGTCTAAATACTTTTGTTGGATTTTCTGTTTTTCTATCAATGAAAACTCTTTGATTTTCAAGCTCCATAGCATCTTCATCATATCCAATAAGCATTGTGTAGTTGTTAGATGCTAAAATCATTGCATTTGTAACAGATTGTCCGACATCGTATTTACTCGCACTATCTAAGTGAATCCAACGTTTTATAATATTTAAGTCTGAGGCCTGCCATGTTAGTTCATATTGACATAATTTTGCAGTTGCCTTTTCATAGGTTTTGTTGTTAGCAGGATATCCGTCAATTATCCAATAACACCTATCAAAATATAGATACATTCCTGCTGTAACAGTGCCAATAGAAAATAAAATTGTGCGTTCCATCGAACTCAATTGAGTGTCAGCGGTATTGCCTTGAACAACACATTTAACTTCTTTTGACTCAGTTAAACTGCTATTATATAAAATGGCTTTGTCTGCAAAATCAGTTTCTAACACATCATTAAAGTTGCTTGTACCATAATCATTTATAGCATCGGACTCATACCCAGATGTAATATTAGGTGAGGGTGTATTTAAATACCAATCTTTCATATACCCTCCTAGTCATATGCAGTTGTTTTCTGATTTTCAATCATTTCAGATGCTTTGGTTGAGTGATAATTTAACTCATTTTCTGAATATTTAGACAGTGACATTCCAGAGTTTACACTCAAATCTTTTCCCACTATAGATGCAATTTTATTAACACGTGAATATTCTCTTTCCTGATAAAGTTGTCTTATGATTTGCCCTAGTGTATCTATGACATACTGTGATAGAGTACAGTCAAATTTTAGTAATTCATTATCAAAATTAAGTGGCTCATCTGTTGTGAGTTCTACATTGTATCTTCCAACAGCCATTTTTAACCACTGTAATTCTAATGATTCAGGTATTTCCTTTTTGTCCGTAAACGTTGCTTCAAATGCATTGTAAACTTCCTGTGCTGTTGTATCTTTTGACATAGCCACCTCTTAAATTCCTCTAAGTGAAAAACGACAATATTCTTGACAAAAATTGATTTTTTCATAGCTATCAAGCTTTAAGTCCTTTATTGCTTTTAATAAATACTGTTTTTCTGCTCGTGTTTTAACATTACTTTCAATATTCTTTTTAAATGATGAGAATGTTTTTAACTCAAACCATTTAGCAACCTGTTCTTTACTTATTACATTCTGTTTTCGCTTTCCATCTTCCGAATCAAACTCAAGGTATTTTCTTGTTTCTTCATCTTCTATGTATAAAGTAGCATGTGAGCCATGCTGGTCTAACCCAAATAGTTTGTTCCCAGCACTGACTTGGTCTATAATTTCTTCACGTTTCATACGTAGCTTTGCAGATGGTGCAAAACATGTATCGCCACGACTTATTGAATTTGGAAAACCAACGTTCCAAGGGGCAAGGTTTGTGACCGTTACCTTTTCATCCATATTAATTTCTGCCATGTTATTTCTTCCTTTCAACTAATTAAATTTATGTTTTACCGAATTATATAACTCAATAGCGGAATCTAATTTTTCAGATTTATGATACGTCCAGTATTCTTTGTTTGTAGTATTATTAACACCAGATGAAATATATCTGAATTTTAGAGCCATGAGAAAATAATTCATTCTGTTTGAATAGCAATAAAATATGTCATTTTCCATTTGTTATACCTTTAAATAAAATTAAGAGAGTGCTTTTGCACACTCTCTTAAAATCCTTTGTTAATAAAAAAGGGCAGAAGTACCCGTATTATTCGCTAAGCGTATCTAAAGATGTGTCATGAATGATACCAATAGCATCTGTAGATGCAACACCAGCGGCAATCTTTAAGTCAAATCTTGTATAAACTTCACCAGTAGATACTGAATTACCCGAGAATGATGTTAAACCGCCAAACGTAAATGTCTGAATAGGAGCAACACCGCCAACTGGAGCGGCAGGAGTAACAAGAGCAAGACCTGCTGGCAGGATAGTTTCATAATTGCTACCGTCAGCGTTAAGTGTACTGTAGTTATATCCGTTAGGGATTTCATTTAAGATAGTACCGTTATATGTACCAATAAGACCTGTTTCAGCAATTTCATCAAGAACTTTCTGTGAAACACCTGTAATAAGATTTGAATCAACCGTTCCAGCGTAACCAATCCAAGGTAAGAACTGTGCAAGAATAGCATAGTCACCGTTTACAGTCGGTTTGCCATAACGTCTAATATTTGCAAGTAATGCATCAACACTTGTTTTAGCAAGTCCTGCTTCTTCATAGAAATACTTAACACCTGTTGCTGATTCAATAGCTTTATAAACTGTTTCGAGTGTATAAAGAACAGCTTTATTTCTAAGGTCTTTCTGAACTTCGCTCATAAGCTCATTTTCATGAGTCATATCACCGATAGAAATTTCACGGTAATCGGACTTAACACCGCCAGAGATTGTAACTGGTGCAAGAGGTGTTTTTACTTTTCTAATGAAAGAAGTAGAAACGTCCTGTCCGTCTGCCTGAATATTACCGTTTACATTTTCATAAGTAATAGTTTCAAGATAAGCAGTATCATTCCATCCAAGAGATTTATATGAACCCATGATACCGAGTAATTTAATCTCCTGTAACAGTTTAGGCTGAATTACAAATTTTCTGATTTCATTAAGTTCAGAAATAGCGTTCTGGTCATTAGCAGATGCTTTCAGTCCTAAGTCTTTAATGTATTTAACAGCTAAATCAGCTTTCTTACCGAAGTTTCCAAGTGATTTGCCATCTACCATCGCAGAAAAGATTTCTACAACTGGTGATTTCTCATTTATTCTTCCAGATGAATATAATACATCATTCTTTGCGTTGTTTAATTCAAAAGTGTAATCCATTATTTATTCCTCCTTATGCTACAACAACTACAGCATTTACGCCATATGGTGTAATTTCTGTAACTTCAATATACGTACTTGCGTCTGCTGATACATCTAATGTACCTGATGCGTTTGCTACAAGCTTATCGCCTACGGCAACCTCATCCGGCAACTGTGCACTTGTAATATTAAGTGGTGCACCATTTACTAATGTCAAATCAGCAACTCTTGCATGAGCGCCTTCGACAATTGTGTTATCATCTGAATAAGCGTCATCGCCACTTTCTACATTCATAATTACATATGTACCGCTTTCAGCTACTGTGAATGTACCATCTGCAACTGTACCAAAAGTACCGTTTACATAATCAGCGGCTACAACAGCGTCAACAAACGGATAATTCTTTTCAGTTGTGCTTATATTTGAAAATCTAACCATAATTAATTATTCCTCCTATTAAAAAATATTTGTGCTTTCTAAATCATCATCGCCACTGTTTACTTCACAAAAAATGTCGATAGAATCGTCAGATTTATATTCAAGACTATTCTGTTCTGAAAGTTTAGCCTTTTCACCTATACATGTATATATTTTATTTACTACTGCGTTTACATCGCTATCAACTGGGTTTTCTTTAAAAGAATTAACTTCAGCTTCAGCAAAACCTTTTTCTTCATCTGTGAAAGGTTCAAGTGCTTTATCAAGGTCGGCTAATCTTGCGGCTACTTTCAATTTGGCAAGTTCATCCTCAATTAATTTTCGTTCAGTCCAGTGAGTTTCTTCTTCTGTTTTTAAATCATTTAGTGCTTTTTGTAACTTCTCAATCGTTACTTTAAGCTCTGAAAT
>X287_Common_Brushtail__coassemble_95_pt1 | contig 16919 bp, 14 predicted proteins | sample X287_Common_Brushtail__metabat2_low_PE_002 | metagenome-assembled genome bin X287_Common_Brushtail
TCTTTTTTTGCCATTATTTTACACCTCCCATTGTGATTGCTCCAAACGGACACGCCTTTACGCAAATGCCGCATCCTTTACAGTGATATAAGTCGAATTCTCCTCTTTTTAAATCCTTTACGGGAATTGCGCTGTCCGGACAAACAGGCACACAGAGAAGACACTGTTTACATTTATCCGCTATGAATACAGGTTTTTCTGTTGACCATTTTCCTGTATTGTAGGCCTTTGAGGTTCCTGCTCCCTCAATTCTCATTCCTTCAGTCAGATCTCTCCAGCCGGTTTTTTTGCCTAATTTACTGATATCTGTTGCCATTATTTTACCTCCTGCAATGCCATTTTTAATGCTGCCATATTTCCTTCAATAACTTCAGGTTTTGTTCTGAACTTATGTGAGAACGATTCTTCCATTTCTTTTAAGAAAATATTTTCTTCCATTAAACCTGAAACCTTAACTACTGCTGCCAGCATCGGCGCGTTAGGAATGTTTTTACCTATGGTAGCAACAGAAATTTTCTTTGCGTCAACCGTATAAACGTCTCCTTTATATCCTTTTAAGAAAGGAATTATTTCTTCTTTTGTTCTTTCAGTATTAATTATTACCGCCCCGTCTTCTTTAAGGCCTTTTGTCACATCTACAGACTCCAGTAACGATTCATCAACTACCACAACATACTCTGGATTGTATATATTAGAATGTACCCTTATTTCTTCATCGCTTATACGATTGTAGGCTGTGATTGGTGCGCCCATACGCTCCGGACCGTATTCCGGAAATCCCTGTACATGACTGCCTGTCTTAAATGCTACATCTGCCAGAAGCAGTGCTGCCGTCTTGGCACCCTGACCGCCTCTTCTATGCCATCTTATTTCAACAACGTTGCTCATAAATATCCCTCGCTTTTCATCGGTTGATTAATGCACAAAAAAAGGATGTGCTCCATCCTTTTTTAATTATATTTAAAAATTATATCAAAGAATAATCTTATGTCAATATTTTAACTTGAATTCCGCAAAAAATTGACCTTTTTTAAGTTATCTGTTCCCGCTGTTCTTTTTAATCAGCATTTTTCTTTTCAGATTCTATCCGATTTTTTTTACTTTTCTTATTATCGCTTATCTTTCTTGCCACATATACAAACGGTGTATCCGTCAGACTTGTTACAATAAAAATAACATAACTTGATATTGCAATATTAATAAGCGTCCTTGTAGTGTAAACGCCATAAAAGGCTCCCCATGTATATAATACCGTATTCAGCAGTTGTGAAACCAGTGTCGACCCATTATTTCTGAGCCATAGAAACTTTTTGTGTTCTCCCCATTTTTTATCGGTAAATTCCCACCATTTGTGATATGCCCACACATCAAACGCCTGCACAATAGCATAAACTATCATTCCTACAAACATAAGTCTCGGCGTATTACTGAAAATTTCCTTCATAGCCGGCATTGCCCAGTCACTTGTTCCCGGAGTGTAGCTTAACCACCACTGGGAAAGTATTATAAATATAATATTTGTTGCAACTCCTATTTTAACCGCCTTTCCGGCTGTTTTCTTTCCGCTTATTTCACTTAATATATCCGTCACAAGAAATGTCGAAGCAAACAGCACATTTCCAAGTGTCATTTCCATTCCAAATGCTTCGATAACAATAAGCACCTCAATGTTTGCTGCTATTGTCGCTATGGCTGTAAAGCAAAAAAGCCCCTCTTCATCAAACAGCCTGTACATTAAAAGTGCACTTCCATAGCATATAAAAATTGAACCTATAAGTAATAACTCATTCATCTTCTTCTTCCCTTTTTTCGATTTTCCCTGTTTTATTTAAAATTTATTTTAGTTTTTTCATCCAACCCCGAAATCAGTATTGTTAAGCAGTATATCCACTCTTTCATTATCAATATATAACGGCATGACTTCTTTTATAAACAGTTTAATAACTTCACTGTCAGGTTTCACCGGCATTCCGTTTTCAACCATGATATTCACACAGACTCTGTCAAAGTATTTCAATCCGGTTTCTATATCGTATATCATACTCTCTTTTGTCTGTCCCTTAAGCCCATGCAGCAAACATACCTCATCAAAATACCGGGCAATTTCCCTTGGCGAATCGGTATCAATTCCCTTCACAAGAAACTTTTCCCTGTATTCACTGTCAAATGTCTCAACACCGGTCTTGATGACTGCTTTTATTCCATGTTCTGCAAAATTATTTTTAAATTCAGGGACATCTTTCCTGTGCATCCAGTGGCACTCGAAATGAACTTCATTTATATTTTTTTTGACACAAATACTTCTGATATAATCTAAAGTTTTTTCATCCAGATCCACAAAACTCCCGGAATTTATGACTTCCAGCTTACCATACATCCCCATCACCTTATCCAGTTCTGCCTTGTTAAGCATGAAGTTTTCCTGTTCGTCCTTTGTAGAATCCAGATGATAATTACAAAATCGGCATTTAAGCCATTTACAGCCGTTACCCCTTAACATAACGATTTCCCTTGGATTTTTTTCTGTTATAACCGAGTATCTTATCGGATTAAAGTCTTTCATATTAATCTCCATCACGCCACCTTTCAGTTGGCAGCACAAACAATGTCAAAATAAAAAATGTGCCTTGGTACATTCTCGCGCCGGGTGCAGTCGTTTGCGACAAACTTCATTTTTGCTATGCTATAAAAAAGGCAGTCCCAGGGGACTGCCTTTTACTGCAAATTTATGATACCGTGACTTTGTCACAGTTCAAGTTCCCTAGTTTTGTTTACAGACAGGATGGTTACGAACTGTCTTTTTTAATTTTATTCTTCAGTAGCTGCCACAGCTTCATCAACTGCTTCTTCAGCTTCCGAATCTGCTGTTTCTTTTACTGTTTCTTCAGCCTCTGCTGTTTCTGTTGTTTCGGCTTCCGGCTCTTCGGCATCAGCGCTATCCTCAGCAAAACCTTTGCTGTCCTCAGCTGTCATATCATCACCTTCAACTGTATTTTCTTTATCAGCGTCGGTATTTTCATTATCTACAGCTGCTTTGGTACCTTCTGCTTCGGTATTTTCAGCTTCTGTTCCTTCTTCGTCTATTACTATTTCATCTTCTTCATCAATAACGATTCCATCCGTAATATCCGTATCAAGCTTAACCTTGCGGTATCTGTCCATTCCGGTTCCGGCCGGTATAAGTTTACCGATGATAACATTCTCTTTAAGGCCTACAAGCGGATCAACCCTTCCGTTAATCGCTGCTTCTGTAAGAACTCTTGTTGTTTCCTGGAATGATGCCGCTGACAGGAACGAATTTGTTGCAAGAGAAGCCTTTGTGATACCGAGCATTATCTGTTTTCCTTCTGCCGGTTCTTTCCCTTCTGCAATAAGCTTTTCATTGACGTCTTCAAAATTGAGAACATCAACCGTTGTTCCCGGCAGGAAATCTGAATCTCCCGGAGTTTCAATTCTGATCTTCTTAAGCATCTGTCTTACAATCACTTCAATGTGCTTATCATTAATTTCAACACCCTGGAGTCTGTAAACTCTCTGAACTTCACCTATCATATAATCCTGTACGGCACGCAGGCCTTTAATCTTCAGGAGGTCATGCGGATTTATGCTACCTTCTGTGATTTCATCGCCCGCTTCAAGAACGGCACCGTCAAGAATTTTGATTCTTGAACCATAAGGGATGAGATATGCCTTAGACTCGCCTGTTTCCTGGTTTGTAATAACAATTTCACGCTTTTTCTTTGTTTCCCTGATTTCAGCAACACCACCAAATTCAGCAATAATTGCAAGTCCTTTTGGCTTTCTTGCTTCAAAAAGTTCCTCGACTCTAGGAAGACCCTGTGTGATATCGTCACCGGCAACACCACCTGTGTGGAAGGTACGCATCGTAAGCTGTGTACCCGGCTCACCAATAGACTGTGCAGCAATAATACCTACTGCTTCACCAACCTGTACAGGCTGACCTGTTGCCATGTTAGCACCATAGCATTTAGCACAGACACCAACATGTGACTTACATGTGAGAATTGTACGAATCTTAACTGATTCAACACCTGTTGCCACAACCTTAGCTGCACGCTTAGGTGTAATCATATGATTTGCTTTTACAATAAGATTACCCTCTGCATCATAAATTGATTCAGCAGCAAATCTTCCTGTAATACGCTCTTCAAGTGTTTCTATTGTCTCTTTTCCGTCAGTAAATGCCGTTATTTCCATATAAGGAATCTGGTCTTTTCCTTCACAGCAGTCTACCTCACGAATAATCAGATCCTGCGAAACGTCAACAAGACGCCTTGTAAGATAACCTGAATCGGCTGTTCTTAAAGCTGTATCAGAAAGTCCCTTTCTGGCACCATGTGCAGAAATGAAATATTCCAGAACGTCAAGACCTTCACGGAAATTCGACTTAATCGGAAGTTCGATTGTACGTCCGGTTGTATCAGCCATAAGGCCACGCATACCTGCAAGCTGTTTGATCTGTTTGTCAGAACCACGGGCACCTGAATCAGCCATCATATAGATGTTGTTATATTTATCAAGTCCGGTAAGAAGTGCCTCTGTAATTTCATCATCGGCATTCTTCCATGTTTCAATAACTTCTTTGTATCTTTCTTCGTCAGTAACAAGACCGAATTTATAGTTCTTTGTAACTTTTTCCACAGTTGCTTCTGCATCTGCAAGAATCTGTTTTTTCTTCTCAGGCACAGTCATGTCAGAAATTGAAACTGTCATTGCAGCCTGAGTTGAATATTTGTAACCCATTGCCTTGATGTCGTCAAGAACCTCTGCTGTTCTTGTTGCACCATGAGTGTTAATAACCTTTTCAAGAATCTTCTTTAACTGTTTCTTGCCAACATGAAAATCAACTTCAAGTTTAAGATAATCCTCATCACTCACTCTTTCCACAAATCCAAGATCCTGTGGAAGAATTTCATTGAAAATCATACGTCCGAGAGTGGTATCGATTATGCCAGTGACTTCTTTTCCTTTGGCATTAAGCACTGTTCTTCTGACTTTAATTTTTGCATGAAGTGCAAGCTCTTTATTTTCATACGCAAGAATTGCTTCGTTGATATTTTTGAAAACTTTTCCTTCGCCTTTTGTACCTTCTCTTTCCTGTGTCAGATAATAAATACCGAGAACCATATCCTGTGAAGGAACAGCAACCGGCGCACCATCTGATGGTTTCAACAGGTTGTTAGGTGAGAGTAAAAGGAAACGGCACTCTGCCTGTGCTTCAACCGACAAAGGAAGATGCACAGCCATCTGGTCACCATCAAAGTCAGCGTTATATGCCGTACATACCAGTGGATGAAGCTTGATAGCCTTACCTTCAACAAGGATCGGTTCAAATGCCTGAATACCAAGCCTGTGAAGCGTAGGCGCACGGTTCAGCATAACCGGATGTTCTTTGATTACATCTTCAAGAACATCCCAAACTTCAGGCTGAAGCTTTTCAACCATCTTTTTAGCGCTCTTAATGTTGTGCGCTGTTCCGTTTGCTACAAGTTCTTTCATAACAAACGGTTTGAACAGTTCAATAGCCATCTCTTTCGGAAGACCACACTGATATATTTTGAGTTCAGGTCCGACAACGATAACTGAACGGCCTGAATAGTCAACACGCTTTCCAAGCAGATTCTGACGGAAACGTCCCTGTTTTCCTTTCAGCATATCTGACAGTGATTTAAGGGCTCTGTTGCCGGGACCGGTAACCGGACGTCCTCTTCTGCCATTATCAATCAATGCATCAACTGCCTCCTGAAGCATTCTTTTTTCATTTCTTACAATGATTTCAGGAGCTCCAAGATCAAGAAGTCTCTGCAGTCTGTTGTTTCTGTTTATAATTCTTCTGTAAAGATCATTTAAATCCGATGTGGCGAATCTTCCGCCATCAAGCTGAACCATAGGCCTTAAATCCGGCGGAATAACAGGAATTACATCCAGAATCATCCATTCAGGCTTATTGCCTGATGATCTGAAAGCTTCAATAACCTCAAGTCTCTTAATGAGCTTTGCACGTTTCTGACCGGTTGCCTTTTCAAGTTCAGTTTTAAGCTCTTCCTGTGTTTTATCAAGGTCAATTGCCTGGAGAAGTTCCTTGATTGCCTCAGCACCCATTCCCACACGGAATGTCTGACCGTATTCATCAAGTTTTTCTCTGTATTCCTTTTCAGACAACACCTGTTTGTAATTTAAGTCTGTATTTTCACCCGGATCAAGAACGATGTAGGATGCAAAATACAAAACCTTTTCCAGATTCTTAGGAGTCAGATCAAGGACAAGTCCCATTCTTGTTGGGATTCCCTTGAAATACCAGATGTGTGCTACAGGTGCGGCAAGCTCAATACTTCCCATACGCTCCCTGCGGACGCTTGATTTTGTAACTTCAACACCACATCTGTCACAGATAACGCCTTTATATCTGGTTTTTTTGTACTTTCCGCAATGACATTCCCAGTCTTTGCTTGGTCCAAAAATTCTTTCACAGAACAAACCGTCTTTTTCAGGCTTTAATGTCCTGTAATTAATTGTTTCGGGTTTTTTAACCTCGCCTCTTGACCATTCTCTGATCTTTTCCGGTGAAGCCAGCCCTATTCTAATCTTATCAAATGTCATTGACTGATAAGTATCATTATTAATATTCGGCATTATTCTACTCCCTTCTGTTATTCTGTATAATCATCGTCACCGTAGCTGTCCATGACATCTTCTGCGGCACTTTCCTCCTCGACATCTACCAATTCGCCCGAATTATCAAATTCCTGCGTCTGATAGCCTGCCTGTTTGAAATCTTCTTCCTTGCGGTTGTATGCTCTGTCACTGTTGTCAATAATAACGTTGAGATTTGTTTCACCATAGTCGGTGCTTTCTTTCAATTCAACCTCATTGTCATTTTCATCGAGAACTTTGACATCAAGAGCCAGTGACTGAAGTTCTTTTAACAGAACTTTAAATGACTCCGGAATGCCCGGTTCAGGAATATTTTCACCTTTAATAATTGCTTCGTAAGTCTTAACACGTCCCACTACATCATCTGACTTCACGGTCAGGATTTCCTGCAGCGTGTATGATGCACCATAAGCTTCAAGTGCCCAGACTTCCATTTCACCAAATCTCTGTCCGCCAAACTGTGCTTTACCACCAAGCGGCTGCTGAGTAACAAGTGAATAAGGACCTGTTGAACGTGCATGAATCTTATCATCTACCAGATGATGGAGTTTGAGATAGTGCATGTGACCTATTGTAACAGGACTGTCAAAATACTCGCCTGTTCTTCCGTCTCTTAAGCGCACTTTTCCGTCTCTGGAAATCGGAACACCCTTCCATTCTTCTCTGTGATCAAGATGATCATGCAGATATTCCATGATTTCTTCATCGACTATATCTTTATATTTTGCTTCGAATTCTTCCCACTCTGTGTTGACATAATCATTAGCCATTTCAAGAGTGTCCATAATGTCATCTTCATCTGCACCGTCAAATACAGGTGTGGAAATATTGAATCCCAATGCCTTTGCAGCAAGGCTTAAATGAATTTCAAGCACCTGACCGATGTTCATACGTGAAGGCACACCAAGTGGATTCAGCACGATATCGAGCGGTCTTCCGTTTGGAAGGAACGGCATATCCTCAACAGGTAAAATACGGGAAACAACACCCTTGTTACCATGGCGGCCTGCCATTTTATCACCAACGGATATTTTTCTTTTCTGTGCAATGTAAATACGGACTGATTCATTTACACCCGGTGCAAGCTCATCGCCATATTCACGTTTGAAAACTTTAGTATCGACAACAATACCTGATTCACCATGCGGCACTTTGAGTGATGTGTCACGGACTTCTCTTGCTTTTTCACCGAAAATAGCACGGAGCAGTCTTTCTTCTGCCGTAAGTTCCGTTTCTCCCTTAGGAGTAACCTTACCCACAAGGATATCACCGGCACGAACCTCTGCACCTATTCTGACAATTCCACGTTCATCAAGGTCTTTAAGCGCATCTTCACCAACACCCGGAACATCTCTTGTTATCTCTTCAGGTCCGAGTTTTGTATCACGCGCTTCCGCCTCATGTTCTTCTATATGAATGGATGTGTAGACATCATCCTGTACAAGTCTTTCGCTGAGAAGTACTGCATCCTCATAGTTGTATCCTTCCCATGTCATAAATCCGATAAGAGGATTTTTGCCGAGGGCAATCTCACCGTTTGATGTTGATGCTCCATCTGCAATCACCTCGCCAGCTTCCACATGATCGCCTTTAAAGACGATAGGTCTCTGGTTATAGCAGTTGCTCTGGTTACTTCTTGCAAATTTTATAAGTTTGTATGTTTCTTTTTCTCCTGTATCATCATATCTGATGGTAATTTCTTTTGATGTTGAGCGTTCAACAACACCTGCTCTCTTTGCAAGAACACAAACACCCGAATCCACCGCAGCCTTTGCTTCCATGCCTGTTCCGACAATAGGAGCTTCCGTTGTCATAAGCGGCACAGCCTGACGCTGCATGTTTGAACCCATAAGAGCACGGTTAGCATCGTCATTCTGCAGGAACGGAATCATAGATGTTGCAACTGAAAATACCATCTTAGGAGAAACGTCCATCAGGTCGATATTTCTCTTATCAAACTGGGATGTTTCTTCACGGAAACGTCCTGATACATTGTTGTTTACAAAATGTCCCTCATCATCAATCGGTTCATTTGCCTGGGCAACAATGTAATTATCTTCTTCATCAGCTGTAAGATAAACAACCTCATCCGTTACTCTTGGATTATCCGGTTCCGATTTATCAACCTTTCTGTATGGTGCTTCAATGAATCCATACTCGTTGAGTCTTGCATATGTCGCAAACGAGTTGATAAGGCCGATATTAGGACCTTCAGGTGTCTCAATAGGACACATTCTTCCATAGTGGGAATAGTGAACATCACGAACCTCAAATCCGGCTCTGTCTCTTGAAAGACCGCCAGGGCCTAATGCAGACAGACGTCTCTTGTGTGTAAGTTCACCAAGCGGGTTGTTCTGGTCCATAAACTGTGACAGCTGAGAGCTTCCGAAGAACTCCTTAACTGCTGCTGTTACAGGCTTGATATTAATGAGAGTCTGTGGTGAGATTCCATCCAGATCCTGCGTCGTCATTCTTTCACGAACAACTCTTTCCATTCTTGAAAGACCGATTCTGTACTGATTCTGAAGAAGTTCGCCGACAGCCCTTATTCTTCTGTTTCCCAAATGGTCAATATCATCTGAATTGCCGACTCCGGCTTCCAGATTCATGCAATAACTGATTGATGCTAAGATATCTTCTTTTGTGATATGTTTAGGAATCAATTCATGAATGTTTTTGTGAATTGCTTCCTTTAATTCTTCTTCTGTTTCGTTTTCTTCCAGAATTGTCTCAAGAACAGGATAATACACATCTTCTGTAACACCGAGCTCTCTGCAGTCAAAATCAACATAACTATTTATGTCAACCATCATGTTTGACAATACTTTTGTGTTCCTCACTTCAGTCTGAATCAAAACACTTGGTACTGCTGAGTTCTGAATTTCAACAGCAAGTTCTTCCGAAACAGTTGTACCTGCCTCTGCCATTACTTCTCCTGTGGATGGATCAATGACATCCTCGGCAAGAACATGACCTTTGATTCTTCCCTTAAATGCAAGCTTTTTATTGTATTTATAACGTCCAACTTTTGCAAGATCATATCTTTTAGGGTCAAAGAACATGGCAGTAATAAGGCTTTCTGCACTTTCAACACTAAGCGGCTCACCCGGACGAATTTTTTTGTATAATTCAAGAAGACCTGTCTGATAACTGTCAGATACATCTTTTTCAAAGCTGGCAAGAATTTTCGGTTCCTCGCCAAACAACTCTATGATTTCTGCGTTCGTGCCCACTCCAAGAGCCCTAATGAGAACCGTGATAGGCACTTTTCTTGTTCTGTCTACACACACGCTGAAAACATCATTTGCATCTGTTTCATATTCCAGCCATGCTCCTCTGTTAGGAATTATCTGGGATGAAAACAGTTCTATTCCTGTCTTATCATGAGAAATGGTGAAATAGATACCGGGTGAACGAACTAACTGACTGACAATAACACGTTCCGCACCATTAATAACAAATGTGCCCGTTTCTGTCATAAGAGGCAAATCACCCATAAATATTTCATGTTCAGTAATTTCTTCTGTCTCTTTATTATGAAGTCTTACCTTTACTTTTAACGGTGCTGCATACGTTGCATCTCTTTCCTTGCATTCCTCAATTGTGTACTTTTTGTCTTCTTCACATAATCTGAAGCTGACAAATTCAAGGCTTAAATGCTGATTGTAATCTTCAATCGGAGAGATGTCCTCAAAAACTTCCCCCAGTCCTTCGTCTAAAAACCACTGGTAGGAATCCCTTTGAACCTCGATAAGGTTAGGCATATCCAGAATTTCTTTTTGCTTTGAATAGCTCATTCGCAGATTCTTACCCACTTTTACCGGACGAATTCTGTTTTTCTCCATTAATATTTCACCCCTTGTCTATTTTTTTTGCTGTTCTGACCAGGTTTTTTCGTAAAAAGGCGTAAGAATGGCCATAAAATGCATAGGTTGGCACGATAGTGCATTTTCCATATTAACACACTAAAAAAAGCGTGTCAACCAAAAATTTATTAACATTTTAGTAAATTTCGGGCAAAACATATTCACCTACATATGAAAAGACCCCGAAAATTTCGGAGTCTTTTGTAACATTTCATTAATGATTTGAATCAATCTCAAATTGCAAAGCTTATTTAATTGTTGCAACAGCGCCCTGCTCTTCAAGAGCTGCTTTAAGAGCTTCGGCTTCGTCTTTGCTGATACCCTCTTTAACTACCTTAGGAGCATTATCTACAACTTCTTTTGCTTCTTTTAATCCTAAGCCTGTTGCATCCTTAACTGCTTTGATAACTTTTACTTTGTTAGGACCGATTTCTGTTAATTCAACATCGAATTCTGTCTTTTCTTCTTCAGCTGCACCTTCTGCTGCACCGCCTGCTGCAACTACAACACCTGCTGCTGCAGATACACCGAATTCTTCTTCACATGCTTTTACTAAATCGTTTAATTCTAATACTGTTAAACCTTTAATTACTTCAATAATTTCCTGAGTTGTCATTATTTTTTCCTCCATATTTTCAAAATTCATTCTGATTTCATTTCACCGCTATTTGACTGCTGCCGGGCGATAATGAAATATTCTCAAACTAAAATTCTGTTTGCTTTTATTATGCAACTTCTTCTTTGCTCTCTGCGATCTGTTTAACCACACGCGCAAAGTTTGTAACTGGTGACTGGATACTTCCAAGCAATTTTGAAAGAAGTTCCTCTCTTGACGGAATCGTTGCAATAACCTTCATTCCATCTGCATCATAGTAGTTGCCTTCTACAACGCCTGCTTTGATTTCAAGTGCTTCTGCATCTTTAGCAAAATCAGATAAAATCTTTGCTGAAATGGTTGCATTGTCTTTTGACACTGCGATTGCCGTTGGACCTTCCAGATGTTTGGCAAGGCTCTCAAAGTCTGTTCCCTGTACAGCAAAATTCACCATTGTGTTCTTGTATACTTTGTATGTGACTCCGGCTTCTCTGAGTGCTTTACGAAGTTTTGTATCTTCATCAACAGTGAGTCCACGATAGTCCACAAGAACTACAGACTGAGCGCCATTAAGTAATTCTGAAATTTCATCAATAATCGGTTTCTTAATGTCAACTTTTGCCATGATTTTTCCTCCTTATATAATCAAACCCTCTCTGCAAAGACAGAGAGGGAATAACAATTCATGTGTTTTCTTTATTGTTTCCTCGGCGGGCATTGTAGTGTTTACGTCGTTTCCGACACCTGCTGTCTTCGGCAAATACTGGTTTTTAATCTTTGTGCATTTTAGCACACTATATTTTTAATGTCAACTATTAACTTATCGATAACAATTGCTCAGATTATTTAGCCTGTAATCTTTGCAACGTTTAATTTAACGCCCGGTCCCATTGTGGATGTGAGTGTTACGCTCTTTAAATACTGACCTTTTAATGCGCTTGGTTTTGCTTTGTTAATGGCGTCCATTAAAGCCTTAAAATTATCCTGAAGCTGTTCCTCAGTGAATGAAGCTTTTCCGATTGGAACATGAACGATGTTTGTTTTATCAAGTCTGTACTCAATCTTACCAGCTTTAATATCATTTACAGCCTTTGTGATATCCATTGTAACTGTTCCTGCTTTAGGGTTTGGCATGAGACCTTTTGGTCCAAGAATACGGCCAAGACGTCCAACAACTCCCATCATGTCAGGTGTTGCAACAACAACATCAAAATCAAGCCATCCTTCATTCTGAATTCTCGGAATGAGTTCGTCTCCGCCTACATAATCTGCTCCGGCTGCTTCAGCTTCTTCAGCCTTTGCTCCCTTGGCAAAAACAAGAACTCTGACTTTTTTACCTGTTCCGTGTGGTAAGATAACAGCTCCACGAATCTGCTGTTCTGCATGACGTCCGTCACATCCTGTTCTGATGTGACACTCTATTGTTTCATCAAATTTAGCAACTGCTGATTTCTTTACTAATGAAATTGCTTCCTCTGTATCATACTGTGTAGTTCTGTCAATTAATTTTGCAGCTTCTACGTATTTCTTTCCTCTTTTCATTTAAAAACCTCCTTGTGGTACAAACGGACATGCCTCCCACATCTTTCATTCTTCAAATTTACAATTAGTCAACTACCTTAATACCCATGCTTCTTGCTGTTCCGGCAATCATGCTTGTAGCTGCTTCAACACTTGCAGCATTTAAATCAGGCATTTTAAGTTCTGCTATTTTCTGAACCTCTGCCTTAGAGATTGTTGCAACTGTTGTTGTTTTAGAATTTGCTGAACCTGATTTGATGTTGCATGCCTTTTTAAGTAAAACTGCTGCCGGAGGAGTTTTTGTAACAAAACTGAAACTTCTGTCAGCATAAACAGTGATAACTACTGGTATGATCATTCCCATCTGATCTGCTGTTCTTGCATTGAATTCTTTTGTGAACTGAACAATGTTTACACCATGCTGTCCTAATGCAGGACCAACCGGTGGCGCCGGTGTTGCTTTGCCGGCTTCAATCTGTAATTTGATGTATCCTTCTACTTTCTTTGCCATTTTGGCACCTCCTAAAAATGTGGTATTATCGGGAATCCCTCCCACTGCCTGACGTTACACCGCCAAACATTCTTCTATATTAAAATCTTTCAGTTCCTGCTTTGACTTTTCGCTTTTAAACAATCACTGTATTTTAAGCAGCTGTGATAAAATTGAATCCTCTGCGATCAGGAACTTTGAAATTAATATTTCTATACTGAATTTAATTTAAAATTTATTATAACTATTCTTAAAACCTGCGGTTCAATTCCAAACTAAAGCCTGCGGTTCAATTTAAGCATTCTAATTAATTTTCTTTACTTCTGAAAAGCTCAATTCGACAGGTGTTTCTCTGCCAAATATGTCAATATTGATTGTGACCGTCTGTTTATTGTTGTCAATCTTCCTGATGACTCCGGCTTTTCCTTCCCAGACGCCTTTGATGACTGTGACTGTATCATCAATGCCATAGTCAACAACCACATTATCAACTTTAATTCCAAGATTTAACATTTCCATTTCAGTGAGCGGAATAGGCTTTGAACCGGGACCGACAAATCCCGTGACACCCCTGGTGTTTCTCACAACATACCATGTGTCATCATTCATGATCATGTTTATAAGAACATATCCCGGAAACATTTTTTTCTGGCTTACTTTTCTGACGCCGTCTTTGATTTCAACGACTTCCTGAAGCGGCACTGAAACTTCCAATATCTGGTCCTGGAGATTACTGTTTTCAATAGTCTTTTCAATATTAGCTTTTACTTTGTTTTCATATCCTGAATAGGTATGGACAACATACCAGTTTGCTTCTGACATATAATCACCCTTTTATTTAAAATAATAAATCAAGCCCAAGCTGAACAAGCATATCGATTACTTTAATGAGCGCACCGACAATGACGGTAACTACTGTAACAACTACCGTCTGCTTAGCAACTGAAACCTTATCAGGCCAGATGATTTTATTAAATTCTGTTGCAAGTCCTTTAAACCAGTTTTTCTTTGGCTTTGAAGCCTTTGCTTTTTCTGCTTCTCCCATAATTTACTCCTTAATCAAACTGCACACATATTATTTTGTTTCTTTGTGTAATGTGTGTTTTTTACAAAATTTACAATACTTCTGTGTTTCCATTCTGTCAGGATGTGCTTTCTTGTCTTTTGTTGTGTTGTAGTTACGGTTTTTGCACTCTGTACATTCTAATGTAACTCTGGTTCTCATGGCTTTCACCTCCGCTGATTTTCGTATATATTAACAGGCTTTTCGAAAATTTAGCTCAATTTTGGGCATAAAAAAAAGACCTATCTCTTTGCTCAATTACTATAGCATACTCCAATATTCACGTCAACCGTTTTTTTGATTTTTTGACATTCGATTTTATTATTTAAAAATTATCTTCTTCCTTTGATACTTTTCATCTTCCTGTCATATTTATGTTGTTTTCAGCTGATTCGATACATAAACTTCATATTGTTACACTTGTACTTAAGCAGATAAAGTAAATGTTCTGCACTCCTGCCGCCCTGAGCATGCGTGCAAGACTGTCAATCGTACTTCCGGTTGTGTATATGTCATCAATAAGGATTACGGTTTTTATGCCTTCAAGTTTCGACATTTTCACTGCAAAAGCGTTCCTAAGATTGTTTTCTCTTTCGGATTTGTCAAGATTCTTCTGTGGTTTTGTCTTTTTAATACGGCAAACTGCATCCGAAACCGTTCTGACTCCCGTGTATTTCGTGATGCTTCCCGCCAAAACCTCCGACTGGTTGTATCCACGTTTTATGTATCTCTTTTTGTGTATCGGAACCGGAATGAGTGCATCCGGCTGCCACAAATTTATAAGCTTTCCGCAGTTTTCCATTATTGCCATTCCATAAAATTCTGCATTTTCACGCCTATTATGATATTTGAAATCGTGAATTGATTTTCTGATAAGGTCACCGTAAATAAACACAGAAATTCCCCTGTCAAACGAAAATTGTGCCATACTGCAACTGTCGCAATAGACTTTGGTTTCATCTTTAAGCTGTCTGCCGCATTTTTTGCAGGTTGGTTCCTTTATATATAGAAGTCCCTCTTCACATTCACTGCAAATAAGTCTCGATTTATCTTCATTTTCTCCGGTGTATTCTCTTTCTGAATTTTGACAGGTGCTTTCATTCCCGGAATATTTTTTTCTGCTTTTATCAGCGTTTTTCTTGTTGTATTTGTCATCATTTCTGTTTGAAATTATTTTACCGCATACTGCACAACGCCTGGGAAACAAAGTGTTTATGATAACGCTTGCCACCCTGCTGCTCATTTCTTTAATTATCCCCTTATACAATCTCCCATTCTCCTTTATAAATAAATGTAAAATTTCTGACCTTATGACCTGCTTGTATGTCAGTTAAAAAAACTTTATGAAACATTATTCATAAAAATTTTCTATCTGGTATTTAAGTCCGGTGAACCGCTCCTGTTCACTGTCATTGTCTATCATGTTCCAGAGTACATAGTCCATTCCGACTATGCACACACATGATTTTGCCCTTGTGATCGCCGTGTAAAGCAGATTGCGGTTCATAAGCATTCTCGGCCCGGGAAGCATTGGAATGATGACTGCCGGGTATTCGCTTCCCTGGGATTTATGTACGGTTACCGCGTATGCAAGCTCCAGCTGCTCAAGCTCTCTGAATGTGTATGTTACCATTTTTCCTTCATCGAACTCAACCTCCATGATTTCCATGAAATTGCTGATTCGTCTTATGATGCCCATCTCACCATTAAACACGCCTTTACCCGACTCAATCAGCACACCAGTGGCGGTCCTTATTTCCCAGTCCATCTGATAGTTGTTTTTTATCTGCATAACTTTGTCGCCTTCCCTGAAGACGCCATCCGCATGCACTCTTTCTTCTTTATCCGGTGCTGCAGGGTTAATGTATCTTTGCAAAATGGAATTCAGGCTCTCAACTCCAAGCAGACCTTTACGCATGGGCGTCAGAATCTGAATTTCGGAAATATCCGCATTGACATATTTAGGAAGCTTTTCTCTGAGCAATGTGAGTGATGCTGAAATAACCGCGTTTGCATTATCTCTTTTAATATAGAGGAAATCCCTGCTGTTATTATCCAGTTTTATGTGTTCTCCCCGATTTATTTTGTGGGCATTGACCACGATATCACTTTCTCCGGCCTGTCTGAATATTTTATTGAGAGTGACAACGTTGAAGCACTCTGACTGAATGATGTCTTTGAGCACATTTCCGGGACCCACACTCGGAAGCTGGTTTATATCGCCCACAAGAATCAGTCTGGTGCCTGTGGTAACTGCCTTCAGCAGTGCATGCATAAGAAAAACATCTACCATTGACATTTCATCCACAATAACAACATCTGCTTCAAGCGGGTTTTCCTCATTTCGTTCAAACCTGATGTTTGAACCATCTTCAGGACCTCCGCTCAGTTCAAGAAGCCGGTGTATTGTTTTGGCCTCATATCCCGTTGCTTCCGTCATTCGTTTTGCAGCACGACCTGTCGGAGCCGCAAGTGCAATCTTGAGTCCCTGCATTTCAAAAATACGGATAAGTGCATTTATTGTTGTTGTCTTTCCTGTTCCGGGACCGCCCGTCATTATAAGGAGTCCGTTTTCCACAGATTTACGAACCGCTTCTTTCTGCAGCTCATCCAGAACAAATTCGGTGCTTTTTTCCGCTTCTTCAAGTCTCTTTTCAAATTCAGGACCTGTGAATTCAGTTTCTACATTCAGGTCATGCAGCATTCTCG
>X287_Common_Brushtail__coassemble_107_pt1 | contig 16396 bp, 15 predicted proteins | sample X287_Common_Brushtail__metabat2_low_PE_002 | metagenome-assembled genome bin X287_Common_Brushtail
CCCCCCCATCTGTCTATTGACGACACTTTCATAATAAAATTATTATATTTTATAAGTAATAATAGTATTTTTATTATAATGGTTTTTACCTTATAATTCAATATGTTCGAAGCAAAGGTGCAGTACAAACTCCGTATTGTACCTTTATTTCTTTAAAATTTTAATGATAAATCAGCACAATTTTATAGGTTACGCAAATTTGTTTAAAAATTATGTATTCCGGTTAATTTAGCACTCTTGGCAAAAGGTCTTATATATAAAGAAAACTTTAGATAAGGCAATAATGTATCATATATATTTAGGAGCGAGGAAAAACGATGGACTTTTATGATTTAAATGTATGTGGTCTGAGCAGGCCCCTTCCTTTTGTGGAAGCGCATGACGGAACTGTTTATGCCAGCTTTGTTGTTATCAGTGATACTGAGCTTATAACAAAAGCAGGCAAAGAACTTGCAGAATATGTCAAAGGAGCTGACATTATTATCACAATTGAAGCAAAGGGAATAGCCCTTGCTTATGAAATTTCAAGGCGTCTTAATATGCCGGAATTTATTGTGGTCAGAAAAAGCATCAAACCTTATGTCCGATCCTTTCTGCATGATTCAGTCCGTTCTATCACGACGGAAGATGAACAGGAACTCTTTTTAGACGAAGCTGACGCAGAAAAACTTAAAGGAAAAAAAGTCGCAATTGTGGATGATGTCATTTCAAAAGGTGCTTCACTGGCTGCTGCTGAGCGTTTAGTCAGAAAAGCCGGAGGCACGGTGTATGAAAAATTTTCGATTCTGGCAGAAGGCGACGCTGCCAAAAGAACAGACATTACATTTTTGCAGAAGCTTCCTTTATTCATAAAAAAAGGAGATTCATATGAACCTGTTGATTAAAAATGCATCTGTAATGGATGTTATAAAAGACTCGGAATATTCTGCTGATATATATATTAAAGATGGCTTTTTTGAAAAAATTGAATCTGATATAAATGTTGAAGATATTGAAAAAGACGGTGCTTTCAACATAATTGACGCCGAAGGTCAGACTGCAATTCCCGGATTAATTGATGCACACACGCATGTTGAACTCAGTATGCTAAGCAGTTCGTCATTTGCCGAAGCGTTACTGGCTAACGGCACCACAGCTGCCGTACTGGATCCGCATGACGCCGTGAATGTTCTCGGACACAAGGGAGCTAAATATTTAATGGAAGAAATGGCAGAAACTGACCTGACGCCTGTCTGGATGGCTTCACCATGTGTTCCATCCGCCCCGGGATACGAGGACTGTTATGGACAGATCATGCTCTCAGATGTGAAAACAATGATTGAAGAATACGACATGTATGGAATTGCAGAAGCAATGGATTACAACAGAGTAATTTCTGGCGAAGAATCTCTTGCCGAAATTTTATCTTATGGGCGGGAAAACAATCTGAAAATTGATGGTCATGCACCTTGTGTGAGAGGTGATGATTTAAACACTTATATAAAAGCCGGAATCAGTTCCGACCATGAAAGCGTTACAGTGGAAGAACAGCTGGAAAAATTTAATAAAGGCATGTATGTAATAATCCGCAGAGGCTCCCTAAAAGAGCCTGCAAACGCTGCTGACCTTCTGAAACTCACCGGTGACAGTCCGCGCATTCTTCTCTCAACAGACGGATGTATCACCGCAAAAGACATGCTTGAACACGGACATATGAATTATGCCGTCGCACAGCTTGTAGAAGAAGGCGTTTCTCCGCTGCAGGCTGTCAAAATGGCTTCGTTATATCCCGCAAAGGCATATGGTCTTGAAAAATACGGTGCAATCGCCAAAGGATATAAAGCTGACCTTGCATTAATAAAAGATAAAAAAGATTTTAAAGTTTCAAAAGTCATAATAAACGGAAAAAATGTTCCTACTTCATATCCAAGAAGTTCATTTCCAAAAGAGGTTATCAACTCTATTCATCACAGACTGCTTACCGCAGAAGACATAAGCATTCCTCTTCCGATAAAAGACGGACATGTAAAAGTTAATATTATGCAAATTACGGACGGAACTCTTGCAACTGTTCATGAAACACGAATTCTGTCTGTATCAGATAATCATCTTATACTGGATGACGATCTGATGTATTGTGCGGTCATTGACCGATACAGGGAAAACGGTTCCATCGGTGTTGGAATAATCAGCAATGCCGGTGCACTTGACGGTGCACTCGCCGGTTCCATAGCACAAGATACTCAAAATCTTATTGCATTTGGCAACAGTTTCTCAGATATCATATATGCACTAAACATGGTAATTAAAAAGCAGGGCGGTGTATCTTTTGTCCGAAAAGAAAAGGAAGAGTTCTTTTTAGCCCTTCCGGTGCTCGGGATTTTAAGCCAGGAACCTATAGAATCATTCGTAAAAGAATCGGACAAACTTATTGAAGAGATTAAAAAACACGGTTGTATTTTAAATAATCCGCTTCTGACTATGAGTCTTCAGATCCCGCTTGCAGTTATTCCTGAAATGGCAATAACAAATCGCGGTCTTTTGGACATAAGTAACCAGATCTTTATTCCGGTTTGCGAACCGGTTTAATATAACAGAATCCGCAAATCAAAATTCTAATCTGATTTAACGATTCTATACAACATTAAAAAAAGGAAGGATGTACAATATGGAAAAATTTTTCAAACTGAAAGAAAACAACACCAGCGTAAAAATTGAAGTTATTGCCGGTATCACAACCTTTGTAACAATGGCCTACATCATCATGGTCAATCCTGCGATGCTTGCCACACCTTTTGAAGGAACGGATATGTACGACAAAGTATTCAATGGTGTATTCTTTGCCACTTGTCTGTCAGCATTCTTAGGAACATTTCTTATGGGCGTTCTTGCAAAACTTCCATTTGCTCAGGCTCCGGGAATGGGAATGAATGCATTTTTCACATACACCGTAATGCTTGGAATGGGATATTCCTATGAAGCCGCTCTGGCAATGGTATTTATCTCAGGTGTATTATTTATCATCATAACCCTTTGCTCCTTCAGGGAAAAGGTGGTCACCGCAATTCCTAAAAATATCAAAGTCGCCATTTCTGTCGGCATCGGGCTTTTCCTCGCCTTTATCGGTCTTCAGGACGCAGGTCTTGTTGTGGCAAATGAGAGCACAATGGTATCTCTTGTTGATTTCTCCACCTTTGCCGATGACCCTGTTGCTTGTTGGGGTGCGGTTCTTTCGCTTTTTGGTATAGTTTTAACGACGGTCTTATATAAAAAGAAAGTAACTGGTTCAATTCTTATCAGTATTTTTGTTGTCACAATTCTCGGAATATTCACCGGAAATACAGTGTTTGACGGTTTCAGCATAAATTTCGGACAACAGTTCAGCGATTTCACTGAGGTTTCGTTGTTTGCATGCTTTGACGGCTTCAGCGAACTTTTCTCCGGAAGCAGCGTCGGGCAGGCAATCCTCACTCTGATTATGCTTATCATCACGTTCTCAATGGTAGATATGTTTGATACTCTTGGAACACTTATCGGAACAGCAAAATCTGCTAACATGTTAGACGAAGACGGTAATATACCAAATGGCAAAAGAAGTCTTCTTTGTGATGCAATCGCAACCGTAGGCGGTTCTATATTCGGAACATCTACGGTTACAACATATGGCGAATGTATTTCCGGAATAAGCGTTGGTGGACGTACCGGTCTCACTTCTGTCGTAACCGCATTGATGTTCCTTGTTGCAATCATCTTTGCTCCTTTTGTGAGCATCATTCCATCTTGCGCAACTGCACCTGCCCTTATATTCATCGGCGGCCTGTTGCTCAGCGCAATTAAAGACATGGAATTTGATGATGTTGCCGAAGCCATACCTGCATATCTTACACTGTTTTTAATGCCATTAACTTATTCAATCGCTAACGGCATTGCAATCGGATTAATTTCATATACATTAATTAAGATTTTCACCGGGAAATTCAAAGAACTGAATATTATAACAGTCGTACTCTCCGTACTGTTTATTCTGCGTTACCTTTTGATTTCCTTATAATTTGTAAGAGCAATGCATGAAATATCAGGGGCAGAAAGAGCTGCGGCCCGAACATTTCATGCACCGCTGAATGCCGGAAGGGTATGTCAATTCTGCTTTGATTCGCCCTGTCCGGCATTTTTGTTTTTTCATTTTTGGGAAGTCTATTTCCCAAAATTGAAAAAAAGTTGATTTTGGGAAGTGGATATAGTACAATAATCACGGAGGTGAACTTAATGAAACTGATAGAACGAAAAAATTATCTCGATAAATTGATAAGCTTAAAAAACACTCCTGATATAAAAGTTATTACCGGCATCAGACGAAGTGGAAAATCCAAATTGATGGAACAATATTTATGCTGGATTTTGGACAAAGAGCCTGAAGCAAATATTATATCAATTGATTTAACTCGCTTAAAATATGAGTCATTAAAAGAATATCATGCTCTAAATGATTATGTAGAAGCCCATTATAATGCTAATACAAATAACTACCTTTTTATTGATGAAATTCAGATGTGTGAAGGCTTTGAATTGACTATAAACAGCTTATACTCTTCCGGAAATTATGACATTTATATAACAGGATCTAATGCTTTTCTGTTAAGTAGCGATTTAGCAACTCTTTTTACAGGACGAGTTCATGAAATTGAAATACTCCCTTTCTCTTTTGAAGAATATCTTTCGTATTATGAACAAAACAACTCCGAAGAAGCTTTTAACAACTATCTTCTTTGTGGAGGAATGTCAGGAGGATATCTTTACCCAACAATAGAAGAAACATACAAATATATTGCTGATATTTTTGATACAGTTATTTTAAGGGATATATGCCAGAAATACAAAATAAAAAATGTTGCACTCATGGATCGAATTGCAGACTTTTTAATGGATAACATCTCCAATCTGTCTTCTGCGAGAAAGATCGCCGATACTTTAAATAACAATAAAGATAAAATCAACCATAAAACTGTTAATTTATATATGGACCATCTATGCAAGGCATTCGTATTTTACAAAGTCCGTCGATATGACATAAAAGGAAAAAAATATCTTGTTTCGAATGAAAAATACTATCTGTGCGACCACGCATTCCGTTTTGCAAAACTTGGAACAAGAAATTTAGACTACGGAAGAGTAATAGAAAACATTGTTGCAATAGAGCTTTTGCGAAGAGGATATGAAATATATGCTGGAGTTTTATATAAAAAAGAAATAGATTTTGTAGCAATCAAACGTGATGAAAAACTTTATATTCAGGTTTCTGACAATATTTCAACAGAAGAAACTTTAAAAAGAGAAATCACTCCGTTATTAGCAATTAAAGATGCCTATCCGAAATATTTAATTGCAAGGACGGGTCACGACGTTTACCAATATGAAGGCATTCAAATTTTTGATATTGCCAAGTGGCTCTTGAATAAATAGTGTAATACGAATTAGCCTCGCAATTTCTACTTTATTCTTGTATTGTTGTTTTTTTACTGATATACTTATTTCCAAAGTTTATGCGTTAAAATCTGAGTCTTGTGACATGCCTGCATGTCATTGGAGAAGAAAATTTATCTGACCAGTTTCCCGAGATAAACAGGCATAGAGGAGTATAAAATGAAGAATCAATTTGAACCAAACAAAAAATATTTTACAATAAGTGCTTACGTTATCGTTGTCACTTTTATTTGTGCATTAATCGTCAAAGCGGTTTTTGATCTGAGCACTACTCTTTCAATTTTAAGCAGTCTGCTTTCCATTCTTTCGCCTTTTTTGATTGGATTTTTTATAGCATATCTGATGACGCCATTCGTGGACGCAATTTACAAATACTTTTTCAAGAAACTTTTCAAAGACCACCAACAGGCTCTTTTTAAGCTTCTTTCCATATTTATCGCATATATAATTGTCATTGCCGTAGCCATCGGTCTGCTGACATATATAATTCCTAATATGATAAACAATTTATCGGATATCGTTAATTCATTCCAGGATATCTACACAAGATTTCTGGCGTGGCTGACAAAACTGGAAGAAAGATTTCCGAATCTTGATTTAAACTACATAGAAGATACTATCAGAAGCCAGGTTCCTACGGCATTATCTTCTCTGACAGACTTTGTTTCCAATCTGGCGCCTGCCATTTATGGTGCTTCAATTTCTGTTGTAAGATGGATTATTAACTTTTTAATTGCTATCATCGTTTCCTGCTATATGCTGATTGACAAAGGAATGATGACTCGTGGGTTTAAGCGTATTGTATATGCGTTCTTCAAAAAATCACGTGCTGACTACATCTGGAACACCTTGCGACGTGCTAATACCGTTTTCAGCAACTATATAATAGGAAAAACCATTGACTCATTGATTATCGGGATTCTATGCTTCATCTTAATGTGCATTTTAAACATTCCTTTTGCATCATTTATAAGCATTATTGTCTGTGTGACGAACATGATTCCGTACTTCGGACCGTTTCTTGGTGCCCTCCCGTCTGCAATAATATTACTTGCGATTTCACCTGCTAAAGCAGCTGTTTTCATTGTAATGATTATCGTTCTCCAGCAGATAGACGGAAACATAATCGGTCCAAGAATCCTTGGTGAATCCACCGGCCTTCGCCCAATATGGATTATTTTTGCAATCAGCGTTGGTGGCTGGGCTGCCGGTGTAATCGGTATGTTCCTTGGCGTCCCTTGCGTTGCGGTTATTTCTTCCTTATTAAATGATGCCGTCAGCATCCGCCTCGACCAGAAAAACATTGACCTTCCGATGGTAAGAAATGAAAAAATAAGAAAAAATGCGAAAAAAAAGAAATCCATTTTCGCTAAAGATATATCCAAATCACAGGCTGAACCTGAAGATGAATCCAAATAATATCCCATTTCACCAAAACTGACACTATTCTTTTCAGAATTCCTGTGCATCAAAAGAAAAATACTGCTTTTCTTTTCACAGCAATCAGTTTGTGAATCGGATTGCCCATGCCGGAAAACTTTTCCTCATACTCTGTCATAACATTTCCCTGCATCATTTTTTCGTTATTATGTAAATCCCAGGTCTGTGCGATTATATCAAATCCCGCCTGCGGTATCTGGTCAAGGCTGAATTCATACAGCATATCATTATCTGTTTTAAATTCCACTCTCCCATTTGCCTTTAAGATTCTGTCATACCTTGCAAAAAATTCTTTTGAAGTGAGTCTTCTTTTTGCATGCCTGTCTTTTGGCCACGGATCAGAAAAGTTAAGATATATTTTCTCCACCTCACCGGTGGCAAAAACATCTTCTATATATTCTGCTTCCATTCTTATAAATAAAAGATTGTCTGTTTTAAGTTCCTCTCTTTTCTCTATTGCCCGAATCAGAACACTTGAATATTTTTCTATTCCTATATAATTAATATTCGGATTATTTATTGCAAGTTCGGTTATAAATTTACCTTTCCCCATGCCAATTTCGATATGCAAAGGATTGTCGTTCCCAAAAGTCTCATGCCATCTGCCCTTATATGACGGCGCATCATTAACCGTATATTTACTTTCTGCAATTTTTTCTCTTGAACCTGTTACATTTCTTAATCTCATTTTTTCTTCATTCCTTATATATATTTTAATATTTGTGATGCCAGAGTCAAAAGATACTGAATGGACTGCCGCATTCCAATTCATGCCTGTGCGACCCACTATCATTTCTCTCATCCCGGATATTTTATCAGAAAGATACATTATTATCTACTGGTTTATTTCTCACCCTTTATATTTATAATCAGATAATTTCACCAAAAACGTTTTTTAAATTTTTAACAACTTTTTTTTGACTTATTTTTTGTTTTTCGCAAATTTCACTGTTCAAATTTATATATTTGTGCAATGTGCACTATTTTTTTTACATTTTTTAGAAGTATTAACCAATTTAATCGCTTGATTTTTTTATTAATTGTAGTATGATAAGGGTTAGAATTTTTTGGAGGTGGCATATGGAAAAAGACATGAAAGACGTTTTGGATCAGCTTGCTGAAATCAATTCTGCTTCAGCAAAAATTATGAGAAACACCAACCACGAAAAAGTAGCATATGCTGACTATATTAAAGAAAAAAAATCTGATTACGATTCTAAAATCAAGTCCCAGATTGACAAGGAAGTTGAAGACTTAAGAGTTAAAATTATTGCAGAAAACTCTGCAATTCTGGAAGAGAGCCACAAAGATCTGGACAAAAACCTGTCAGCCCTTGATGAAAGTTATCAGAAAAACCGTGAAACATGGATTAATGATATTTTCAAGAGCATTATTAAGGAGTAATTATGGGAAAGCTTGTCGCCTACAGTGGTCTCACCACTAAAATACGGGCCATGAAAAGTAATTTAATATCTGATGCTCAGTTTGAGGAAATTGCAGGACTGAACTCCATCCCCGAACTGATTTCCTATCTGGAGCGTTTTCCTGCATACAGTGAATTGTTTAAAGACGCAGATGCATCAAAAGTCCACAGAGGAGAACTCGAGTGGCGTCTGAACTTTTCAACATATTATGACTACACAAAGCTTTATTCATTCGCGAAAAATGAGCAACGCAGATTTATGGAGCTGTACTTCACAAAATCTGAAATTTTCAGCCTTAAGCGATACATTCGAAACATTCTGGACATCCGTGAAGAAAACCGTCTGCCCTATATGGCAAACCATTTTGAACTTCATTCAAATCTGAAAACGGAAAAGCTTGCATCTTCTGCTGATATGGAGGAATTCGTCGAACATCTTAAAGGAACAATCTATTATGCTCCACTAATCAAAGTTAATGCTCTGCAAAAGCCCATTCTCTTTGATTACGAACTGGCTCTTGACCAATTTTATTTTTCTTACGTCTGGGAGCAAAAGGATAATCTCTTTAAAGATGATGAATTAAAACACATCACAAACTCGGTTGGTTCAAAAATTGATTTGTTAAATATAATGTGGGCTTTTCGATGTAAAACCTACTACAACCTTACAAATGCGCAGATTTATTCGTACCTCATTCCTATTTACTACCGGCTGACTCCGGCAGACATTAAGACCATGGTTGAAACAAAGGACATGAAAGTTTTTTTCTCAGTGTTTAAATCCACTGACTATGCCAAAAAACTTGCCAAAAATAAAATCAAGCGCATTGATGAAATGTACAACTACGCAATGATGCGAATGCATATGGATGACTTTAAAAACAACCCATATTCTCTTGCAGCCATTGATGCTTATTTTTATTTAAAAGAGCTTGAAGTAAGCCGAATTACCACTGCAGCCGAATGTATCAGATACGGATATCCGGCAGCAAAAACTTATGATTACATTATGGGAAAGGGGATCAGCTGATATGATTGTTAAAATGAGTTTCGTCAGTATCGCCGGTCATAAAGAGGATATTGACCGTATTATCGATACATATCTTGCAAAATATGAAATACAGCTTGAAAATGCACTGGTTCAGTTAAAATCATCTGAAAACCTTTTGCCATATGTTGAGGCAAATCCATACAAAGATCTTTTAAGCAGAAGCCGTTCACTGGTTGAAATGATTGCGGGTGCATGTGATAAACCGCTTATTGATATGAGCCTGGATACTGCGACATCTGTAATAGATTCAGCCGACTTAAAAATCAACGATTTCAAAAATCATATAAATGCGCTCGAAAACAAACGAACACTGCTTCAGTCCGATTATGAGCTGCTCGAGCCTTTTAAATCTTTAGATTACAATTTAAAAGACATCTCGGATATGGAATACATCTCCTACAACTTCGGACGTATTCCGAGGGATCACTGGGATAATTTTTCATCTTTTCTGAAGGATGATAAAAACTTTATCTTCATAAACTGTCGTATGGACAGCTCCTTTGTCTACGGAGCCTACTTTTCAACCACAGCCCTCACGGATAAAGTTAAAAAGGTTTTTGACGATTTAAGATTTGAAAAAATAAAAGTTCCGGATAAGTATAATTCTTCGCCGACAGTTGCCTGTCTGCAAATCACACAGGAAATTGCATCGGTAAATGATGAAATTCATCAGACAGAAGAAAAGATTTCAGAGTATCTTGAAACTCAGAAAGTAAACCTCTTATCTGCCTGCGACAGAATTGAACTGGCATATGGCAATCTTGATGTCAGAAAAATGGCCGCTTGCACAAGAAACGGTGATGTGAATTTTCACGTTTTATGCGGATGGATGGCTGCTGACGATGCAAAACGGCTGTTAGCAGAAACAGAAAACGACCCTGATGTCATTCGTATTGTGGATGATGACTTTTCTTCCACAGATCAGGCTCCGCCGATAAAACTTAAAAATCCAAAGCCGTTTAAACCTTTTGAAATGTTCGTAAAAATGTACGGTCTCCCGGCATATGATGAATTTGACCCTACGATCTTTCTCTCCATCACCTACGCTCTCATTTTCGGCGTTATGTTCGGAGATCTCGGACAGGGTCTGTGCCTTCTTGTTGGCGGACTGTTATTATATAAATTCAAAAAAATGGATCTGGCCGCAATAATCGCTGCCGCCGGTTTCTTTTCATCAATATTCGGAGTCCTTTTTGGAAGTTTCTTCGGATTTGAAGACATTATCCCGGCATTATGGCTGCGACCTCTCGAAGCAATTTCCTCGCTTCCGTTCCTTGGCAACATAAACACCATTCTGGTTGTTGCCTTCTGCTTTGGCGCATTCATGATATTGACAACAATGATTTTAAACATTGTTTCTGCAATCAAGGCAAAAGATTACGGGCGAATGCTTTTTGGACCAAACAGTGTCACCGGATTCATTTTTTACGGTTCTCTTATAGCAGTTATTGTTCTGTACATGACCGGGCATTCACTGCCGGGAACCATTGTTCTTGTAGTAATGTTTGTGATTCCTCTCATCCTTATTTTCTTTGAGGAACCGCTTAAAAATATTATTGCGAAGAAAAAACCGATTGAGGATTCCATCGGAATATTTTTTGCCACAGCCTTTTTTGAACTGTTTGAATATTTGCTGACATATTTTTCAAACTCTATGTCATTTCTGCGTATCGGCGTTTTTGCCATAAGTCACGCTGCCATGATGGAAGTTGTTCTGACACTCGCCGGCGCTGAAAACGGTTCAGCCAACATTTTTGTTATCATCATCGGTAACATCATTGTTCTTGGCATGGAAGGTCTTGTAGTCGGTATTCAGGTTCTGAGACTTGAATACTATGAATTATTTGGGCGCTTTTATAAAGGCTCAGGCAGGGAATTCACCCCTTACTCTAAGAAAACCAAACAATAGGAGGAATTTTATTATGTTAGTAAATGTTTTATTTTGTATCGCTTTAGTTTGCACGATCATTTTACCGGTTGGTGCTTATTTCATCGGCAAAAACAAAACCCGACGCAGTTTTAAAAGAACTCTCATTACAAATATCGGTTCTTTCGTTGCAGTTTTTGCAGTTGCAACAGTTGTTCTCTTCTCCGGAAATGCCAGTGCTGCAGAAGAAGCTTCCTCTGCATCAGGTCTCGCACAGGGATTAGGTTACATTGCTGCTGCTCTTTCTATCAGCTGCTCATGTCTCGGAAGCGGTTATGCCGTTGCAAGTTCTGCAAGTTCTGCTCTTGGTGCTTTAAGCGAAGACCAGAGTGTATTTGGTAAAGCACTTATTTTCGTTGCCCTTGCAGAAGGTATTGCTCTCTGGGGATTCATCGTTGCTTTCCTTATCATCAGCAACCTGTAATATATGCGAATGTTTTTAATAAGCGACAACGTGGACACTCTTACCGGCATGCGGCTTGCAGGCGTGGAAGGTGTGGTTGTCCATGAAAAGCATGAAATTAAAAATGCTGTTGACGATGTCCTTTCAAAAAAGGATATTGGCGTGCTTCTTCTTACTGAAAAGCTTTGTCGCGAAATTCCGGAAGTCATCGATGATATAAAGTTGAACAGAAAACTGCCCCTCATCGTGGAAATTCCTGACAGACACGGCTCGGGCAGACAGGAAAACTTTATTACAAACTATATTAACGAAGCCATTGGCATCAAGCTATAGAAAGGGTGTGATCTACTTGACCATAGATGAAAAAATCAAATACTTTATGGATTCATCAATCGAAGATACGTCCACAAAAAGTGTTCAGATATTGAGCAGGTATAAACAGTCCTTAGACGAAGAATTTGAAAATTATAAGATATCTGCTGCCAAAGAAGGCGAATTTCTTAAAAAATCTAAAATCAACTCTACAAAGCAGCAGCTGAGAAAGGCTCTTGCAAAAGAGCAGTTAGACATTAAACGTCAGGTAACAAACAAACAGAACAGCATAAAAACAAAAATCTTTTCAGCCGTTTCGGCAAAACTTGAAGAATACAGAAAAACACCTGAATATGTGCAGTCATTGAAAAATCAGCTTATAAAACTTTCTTCTGATTTTGCGGGAACAGATATTGTTTTTTATATAAGTATTGAAGACGAGGCTCTTCTTGACGAACTGAAAAGCGTTTCCGACTTTAACATTCTGGTTAATGACGTGTCCTTTATGGGCGGAATAAAAGCTGTTATTCCTTCACGAAACATGTTAGTAGATTTATCCTACAAAACAAAGCTCATGGAAGCAGAAGAACAGTTTGTAATTACATTATAAAGGAGGCTCTCATGAAAACAGGTAAAATATATGGTATCAACGGGCCTGTAGTGTACATCAAAGGCAAAACAGACTTCAGAATGGGCGAAATGGTTTATGTCAGCGATGAAAAGCTTGTTGGAGAAGTAATCGGATTAACATCCGACATGACCACTATACAGGTATACGAAGAGACCAGCGGTCTTAAACCGGGAGATTTTATTTATGGTACTGACAGTGCGGTTTTTGTCACACTGGCACCAGGTATATTAAACAACATCTTTGACGGTATTGAAAGGCCTTTAAGCGAAATAGCCGCAAACTCCGGCATATACATCAATCGTGGAATCAGCGTTGATTCACTTGATACATCAAAAAAATGGAATGTTCACATAACTGTTACTCCGGGAGAATATATCGCTGGAGGAACTATTATCGCTGAAGTCCCCGAAACCAAAGCCATTGTTCACAAATCAATGGTTCCTCCATATATAGAAGGAACCGTTGTAAGCGTTGCTGACGATGGCGAATACACAATAAACGACACCATTGTTGTCATTCAGAAATCAGATGGCTCCAATATCAACCTTTCTCTTGCACAGAAATGGCCAATCCGTGAGCCAAGGCCGGTCACAAAAAGACATTCAGCCTCACAACCGCTCGTTACCGGACAGAGGATTCTTGACACTCTGTTCCCAATTGCAAAAGGCGGCACCGCTGCCATTCCGGGTGGTTTTGGAACAGGAAAAACCATGTCACAGCATCAGATTGCAAAATGGTCTGATGCAGACATTATTGTATATATCGGTTGCGGAGAACGTGGTAACGAAATGACTCAGGTTCTTGAAGAATTTTCTGAACTTGTCGATCCACGCTCAGGCAACCCTCTTATGGACAGAACAACCCTTATTGCGAACACCTCAAACATGCCTGTAGCAGCCAGAGAAGCCAGCATTTACACCGGCATCACCCTTGCTGAATATTACAGAGACATGGGCTACGACGTTGCAATAATGGCTGATTCCACTTCACGTTGGGCTGAAGCACTTCGTGAATTATCCGGACGTCTGGAAGAAATGCCTGCAGAGGAAGGCTTCCCTGCATATCTCGCAAGCCGCCTTTCGGCTTTCTATGAAAGAGCCGGACACATGGAAAATCTAAATGGAACTGAAGGCTCTGTTTCTATCATCGGCGCCGTGTCACCGCAGGGCGGAGATTTTTCTGAACCCGTCACACAAAATACAAAGCGTTTTGTAAGATGTTTCTGGGGTCTTGACAAATCCCTGGCTTATGCAAGACATTTTCCTGCAATTCACTGGCTTACAAGCTATAGCGAATACGTTGACGACCTTTCAGACTGGTATACAGAAAATGTGGGAAGCGACTTTATTCCTTGCAGAAATCGAATTCTTGCAATCTTAAACCAGGAAAGCAGCCTTATGGAAATCGTTAAGCTCATAGGCAGCAATGTTCTTCCCGATGATCAAAAGCTCACTCTTGAAATCGCGAGAATTATCCGTCTGGGCTTTTTACAGCAAAATGCCTTCCATCCGGAAGACACATGCGTTCCTTTGGAAAAGCAGCTTAAAATGATGCAGACAATTCTTTATTTAAACGATAAATGTTCATCTCTTGTTGCAATGGGAATGCCTATTTCATTATTAAAAGAAGATGCTATTTTTGAAAAAGTCATTTCCATAAAATACGATGTTGCAAATGATGAACTCTATAAATTTGATGAATATAAAAAAGCCATTGATAAATTCTATGAAGACGTCATGGCTAGAAACGCGTAAGGAGGTGCTGATATGTCAATAGAATATTTAGGCTTAAGCGAAGTTAACGGACCTCTTGTCGCACTCGAAGGTGTTCGAGACGCAGCTTATGATGAAATTGTCTCTTTTTCAATAGATGACGGCGCTGAAAAGAGGCTCGGACGAATTGTTGAAATTTATGAAGACAAGGCTGTTATTCAGGTTTTTGAGGGCTCTGAAAACATGTCTCTCACCAATACGCATACAAAACTTACCGGACACCCGATGGAGCTTGCCCTTTCACCTGATATTTTGGGTCGTACCTTTGACGGTATCGGTCGTCCAATCGACGGGCTCGGTCCCATAATTGCGGAAACGAAAAAAGATGTTAACGGAAAGCCTCTCAATCCGGTTTCGAGGCAATATCCGCGTAACTACATCAGAACAGGTATCTCGGCAATCGACGGTCTGACAACGCTTATCCGTGGGCAGAAGCTTCCTATCTTTTCAGGAGACGGACTTCCTCACAATCAACTGGCTGCTCAGATTGTAAATCAGGCTTCTCTCGGCGATGATGCCGACGAAGATTTCGCCATTGTTTTTGCTGCAATGGGTGTAAAGCATGATGTTGCCGACTTTTTCCAGAAAACATTTGAAGAAAGCGGAGCTTCGGATCACGTTGTAATGTTTTTAAACCTTGCAAATGACCCTGTTGTTGAGCGTCTTATCACACCAAAGGTTGCTCTTACAGCAGCAGAATATCTCGCTTTTGAGAAAAATATGCACATCCTCGTAATATTAACCGATATGACATCTTTCGCCGAGGCTCTTCGTGAAGTTTCCTCCTCCAAAGGAGAAATTCCATCCAGAAAAGGATATCCGGGATATTTATACAGTGAACTTGCCACAATATATGAGCGTGCAGGAATCGTTGAAGGCTCAAGTGGAAGCGTCACCCAGATTCCAATTCTTACAATGCCTAATGACGACATTACACATCCGATTCCTGACCTTACAGGATATATCACTGAAGGACAGATCGTCTTGGACAGAACTATGCATGGCCAGTCGCTCTATCCGCCGATAGATGTTTTACCTTCACTTTCACGTCTGATGAAAGATGGTATAGGTGAAGGCTTCACCAGAGAAGACCATCAGGATCTTGCAAACCAGCTCTTCTCATCTTACGCAAAAGTTAGCGATGCAAGGGCGCTTGCGTCAGTCATCGGTGAAGACGAGCTTTCCCCTGTTGATAAAAAATATCTGGAATTCGGGAAAGCCTTTGAAGCAGAATTCGTTGGGCAGGGAAATTCTGTAAACCGCAGTATTTCACAAACCCTTGATCTTGGCTGGAAGCTTCTTCATCTGCTTCCTAAAGAAGAGCTCGACCGAATTGACACCAAAATACTTGAGAAATACTATAACGCATCAGCAGAAAAATAAGCGACTGCGTAGCAGGCATTTATTTTTACCTGATGCGTTAGCGAAAAAAATAAAAGTGCGCAGCACGACATTTGCGATAGCAAATGATTTTTTGAGCTATCTTAACGCCGGGAAATGTGGAAGTAATGGGGGTAGGGGCCCCATGAATTCCGAATTTTCCGTAGGATTGTGAAAGCACGAAGTGCGAAACAATCCGTGAACCATTTTAAATATTGCAGTCCTGATGCGTTAGCGAAAAAAATAAAAGGAGGATATTATGGATTTAAGAGCGGTTCCTACAAAAGGCAATTTAATAGCAGCAAAAAATTCCCTTGCTCTTTCTAAACAGGGTTTTGAGCTTATGGATAAAAAGCGTAATATCCTCATAAGGGAAATCATGGATCTGAATGAAAAAGCCAAAAATATTCAGGATGAAATTGACAGAACGTTTGCCGAAGCCTATGAGGCTCTTCAGCTTGCAAACATCGAAATGGGTATTGACAATGTTGAAACCTTTGCTTTTAATGTCCCTGAAGAAAACTAAATAAGAAGTAAATCCAGAAGTATCAAGGTATCTGTAAGTCATCTGGCTGAGCATGAAGATTCCGTACAGTC
>X287_Common_Brushtail__coassemble_144_pt1 | contig 14093 bp, 11 predicted proteins | sample X287_Common_Brushtail__metabat2_low_PE_002 | metagenome-assembled genome bin X287_Common_Brushtail
GGCGTCAAGATATTATGTGATAAACACACCTGAAACAAAGAAAAAATTTGTTGAAAATCTGCCGGAATTTAACAGGAAACGTGCGGGAAGTGCAGGTGCTGTTATAGTATCAACAATTGTAAAAGGGATCTGCGGATTTGATGAAGATGGCAATTATGCGTCACATCTGAAAGACGGATTCCAGTATTTTGATAATGGACTCCAGGTTCAGAACCTTTGCCTTAAGGCATACGAAATGGGGCTTGGCACACTGATAATGGGGCTGTATGATAATGATGGCATCAGAAAGACTTTGGAAATTCCTGAAAATGAGGAGGTTGTTGCTGTCGTGGCAGTGGGCTATGCTGACATAGCTCCAGAAACACCTGAAAGAAAAGCGGTTGAAGACATAGTGAAGTTTTTATAAAAATTTTCGGTGTAGCGTCTCAAAGAGCGAGGTCAAAACACATCCGATTCTGGAGGCAGGTTAATGCTTGCAAAAAAAGGCACCTTAATGGTGCTTTTTTGATGAACGGATTGACAAAAGCAAATAGGTATAGTATATTTTAGTAAAACGTAAAATACTAAATTGCAATGGAGGAGATTATGTTTATAGGGAGAAAAAATGAGCTCAATACATTAGACAAACTTTACAATTCTGATAAATTTGAATTTGCTGTTATTTATGGGAGAAGAAGAGTCGGTAAAACCGCGTTGCTTAATGAGTTTATTAAGAATAAGGAAGCTGTTTTTTTTACAGGAGTAGAAAGTAATGCCAAACAAAACCTTGATAATTTTTCAAGATGTATTATGGAATATCAGACAGGAATTGCTACTAATACATCTTTCTCAAGTTTTCAGACCGCACTTGAATATGTTTTCACGCTTTCGAAAGAAAAGAGAATTGTACTGATTATTGATGAATATCCGTATGTTGCACGTGCTTCTAAAAGCCTGGCATCAACACTCCAGTTCTTGATTGATAAAAATAAGGATAATTCTAAATTGTTTTTGATACTTTGTGGATCTTCAATGTCATATATGGAGGACCATGTTTTGGCATATAAAGCTCCGCTTTATGGAAGAAGAACTGCACAACTTAAAATACAACCATTTAATTTTTTTGAGACATGTTGTTGTTTTCAAAATCTGTCTGGTGAAGATAAAGCCTTTGCATATGGTATAGTTGGAGGAACACCACAATATCTGATGCAATTTAATGATTCCCTTTCAATTGAGGAAAATATTAAAAACACACATCTTAATACATCGTCGTTTCTTTTTGAGGAACCAAACAATTTGCTAAAACAGGAAGTTCGTGAGCCGGCAATTTATAATGCAGTTATATCGGCAATTGCAACCGGTTCGTCTAAGATGCATGAAATTTCCGGCAAGATTGATGAGAATACCAGTGTGTGTGCAATTTATGTCCGAAATCTGATTTCGCTTGGGATTGTAAAAAAGGAAATACCTTATGGAGAAAAATCAGGAAGGAAAACAATTTATTCTGTTGAGGATAATATGTTTCGTTTCTGGTATCGCTTTGTGCCGGAAAATACATCTCTTATATCCAGAGGTGCAATAGATTTGGCATATAGTCGGATTGCTCCGGAACTCTCCTCATATATGGGAGGAGTGTTTGAGGATATATGCAGGCAATATCTTTGGAAACTTCTTCTTGAAGGAAAATGTGCAGTTGATTTTGTTGACCTTGGTCGTTGGTGGGGAACTAATCCGAAGACCAGGTCACAGGAGGAAATTGATATCATGGGAACAAACAAGGACATCGCCTTGTTTGCAGAGTGTAAATGGACTAATGAAAAAGTGAATCTTGGTGTACTGGATACACTTGTAAGGCGCAGCAAGTTATTTCACTATAAAAAAGAACATTTCTATCTTTTTGCTAAGAGTGGATATACAAAAGGATGCATTGATAAAGCGGCAAAAATGGGAAATGTAACTTTGGTTACATATGAAGAGATGATTATGAAATAAAAATAATAGATTAGAGGTTTTAAGCTGAACAACTTGCCAAAATAGTGCATAGTTCAAAAAAATATATCCGGAAACCATGCAGATTTCCCGGATATATTTTTTATAGTATAGGAAACTTTGTTCCCGAGATCCCTGTACGTGAATAGGTTAAAAAAATATTATGCGTTGAGGCCTTTAATAATTTTTAGCCTGTAATTCAAAATAGCTCTGCGGATGATTGCATGCCGGGCAGACTGCAGGGGCTTCCTTTCCGACCACGATGTGACCGCAGTTGCGGCATTCCCACACTTTGATTTCACTTTTTGCAAAAACTTCTGCTGTTTCAACATTTTTGAGAAGTGCACGATAGCGCTCCTCATGGTTCTTTTCAATATCAGCTACCAGGCGGAATTTTTCAGCAAGTTCATGAAAACCTTCCTCATCAGCAGTTTTTGCGAAACCTGCATACATATCCGTCCATTCATAATTTTCACCTTCTGCAGCGGCCTCAAGATTGGCTGCAGTATCTCCGATACCTTCCAATTCCTTGAACCACATTTTTGCATGCTCTTTTTCATTGTCGGCAGTTTTTTGAAACAATGCCGAAATCTGTTCATAACCTTCTTTTTTTGCCGTTGATGCAAAATAAGTGTATTTATTTCTTGCTTCAGATTCACCGGCAAATGCTGTCTGTAAATTTTTTTCTGTCTGTGTTCCTGCGTATTTGCTCATAATAATTCCTCCTTTGCAGTATTTTACCATAACAATAGTGAGTTACCTGTAAACATAAGTCCATAAATTCAGTATACAATACAGTGATTGATTTTGTCTATGATAAATATCTGATTTTTTCAGATACCCGTGAAGATACATGATAAGGTAAAATGTTCTGCTTTTGATGCTTGCTTGCGTGTTCTAAAATATGTTATCTTGTATTGATATTTAGAGAAATATCGGCTATAATAATATTAGATATTAAATTAGACGAAAGGAAAAGAACATTAATGCCAAAAAGATATATAAAACGCCATGCAGAAAAAACGGTTGATAAATTGTCAAAAATGTTTGGAGCAGTTCTTGTTGCAGGTCCAAGACAGGTCGGCAAAACTACTATGTTAAAGCGTATGACTAAAGATGCGGGATATGTTACATTAGATGATCCTATTATGCGAATAAGTGCTATGGAAGAAAGCAGAACATTTTTTAAAGATAATCCGACACCGGTTTTTGTCGATGAGATCCAGAAAGCTCCTAAATTATTTGAACAAATAAAGCTTATCCTTGACAGTACACGTGAAAAAGGACAGTTTTTTATGTGTGGTTCGCAGCAGTTTAAAATGATGAAAGGAGTCAGTGAATCACTCGCGGGAAGATTGGGACTTGTAACATTGCTTGGCCTTTCATTAAGGGAGAAATTGGAGATTGATTTTGATGAACCGTTTTTGCCGGACGATTCATATTTTGAACGGCGCAGAAAGGCAACAGTAGATATAAAATATGATGAGATATGGAGGGAAATCCACAGAGGAGGTATGCCGGAATTATATACGAATTTGGATTTTGACTGGGAAATTTATTATGGCTCGTATGTCCGAACTTATATAGAGCGGGATATCCATGAATTGTCAGAAATTGGGGACGAAATTAAATTTATACGTTTTATGACTGCGGCGGCGGCGTCAACCGGGCAGCTTTTGAATGTTGCCTCCCTATCGCGGGATATCGGAGTTAGTCAGCCGACGGCTGAAAGATGGCTGTCCATTCTTGTTTCGTCAAACATTGTTTATCTTCTTCAACCTTATTACAATAACATTACGAAACGAGTCGTTAAAACCCCTAAGTTATATTTTTTAGACATGGGGCTTGCGGCTTATCTTACAAGGTGGAATACGGCGGAGGTTTTAAAAAATGGCGCTATGGCAGGAGCTTTTTTTGAAAGCTTTGTTATTTCAGAAATTATAAAAAGCTATTATAATCAAGGAATACTTGAACCTCCGATATATTTTTATCGGGACAAGGATATGAATGAAATAGATTTATTGATTGAGAACAATGGAATGCTTTATCCAGTTGAAATAAAAAAACACGCAGATCCAAAGCAACGGGATATAAAGGCATTTGATGTTCTTAATAAAATTCCAAATGTTAAACGTGGCCCGGGAGGCGTTATATGCCTTTATGATAATTTAGTTACGCTCAAAGGAAATGACAAAGTGATACCTGTTAAATATCTTTAAACTTTTTTAAATAAAGGGAAAATATTGAAAAAGCTTGTAAAACAGACTATACTAAAAGAAAAACGAGGAGGATTTTGCTATGGGCGGACAAGAAAACTTATCAAAACCTTTATTATTATTGGACAATGGGAATATGGTATCGTTGCTGAATGCAGGCGAATATCAGTGCCAGAATCTTTCTTTTGAGGAAGCAAAGGGAATCATTGATACTCATGATGAAAATGATGTTTTACGTTGCTTTTCAAATGCGGATATTGAGCGAGTTATCTTTGAATATTTGGGGATTGCAAAGAGAAACTTTGAATACAAGCATATCCGTAACATGAGAGTCGGACAGGATGCTATTGTTTTCAAACTTTACACAACACCTTCGGAGACACAGCCGATTATTCATGCAGATGATGGTGTAGAGGCAAAGAAAATTCAGAACATTTATGTTTATTGCCAGTATTTTCAGCGTATATCATAAGCAGATCAAAAACGGTGTGATGAAAAAATCACACCGTTTTTCTTTATTAAAATTTCCTGTTACATAATAAGTATTCCACTGTGAATGTACTAAAACCTTATTTTAAATTTTCAGGATTCAGGCACTCAAGTTCAGGCAGTATGAATCGACCGTCTTTTCGAATGAGCACATCATCGAAATAAATCTCACCGCCACCATATTCAGGAGTCTGAATGAGAACTAAATCCCAGTGGATTGCGGATTTATTTCCGTTTGGAGCTTCATCATAGCAGTTGCCCGGGGTAAAGTGGATGGATCCCATTATTTTTTCATCGAACAAAGTGTCTTTCATCGGCTTTGTAACATACGGATTGACTCCGATTGAAAATTCGCCGACGTATCTGGCGCCTTCATCAGTATCAAATATTTTATTGATACGTTCAGTATCATTGGCAGTTGCATTTATAATTTTACCATTCTTAAATTCAAGACTGATATTTTCAAAGGTAAATCCCTGAAGAACGCTTGGCGTGTTGTAGGTTAAAGTGCCGTTGATAGAATCCCTGACCGGAGCCGTGAAGACCTCTCCGTCAGGAATATTCATTTCTCCTGCACATGGAATTGCCGGAATGTCTTTGATTGAAAAGGTAAGATCAGTTCCCGGACCGACAAGTCTTACCTTATCGGTTCTGTTCATCAGGTCGGCAAGAGGCTCCATTGCCTTATTCATTTTAGAATAGTCAAGGGTGCATACATCGAAATAAAAATCTTCAAATGCTTCAAGGCTTGTGTTAGATAACTGCGCCATTGAATTGTTTGGATATCTTAAAACAACCCATTTTGTGTGAGGAACACGAATATTATTGTGAACCTTGGTTTGATAAATGCGTTCATATATTGACATTTTCTCTTCCGGGACATCCGAGAGCTCAGAAATGTTGTCGCTTCCGCGAACACCGATATAGCAGTCCATCTGACTCATTTCACTGCAGTCGATTTCTGCCATAAGCTCCATCTGCTCTTCGCTGCAGTTTAATAAAACTTCTCTTAACACCGAATTGTCGATATAGTGAACAAACGGAAGACCTTTTGCTTTGTAAACTTCTTTAATAAGCTGCTTTGCAAGTTGCGTTGTGTCTTCGCCAAAATAGTTAATATAAACCTTCTCTCCCGGCTGAACTTTGCATGAATAATTAACGAGATTATGAGCTAATTTTTTGATTCTTTCATCCATAAAGAATGCCTCCTTCTGATATTTTTATATACAAAAATCTTTTATGTTATGTCACATAGCTTAGTTTAGTTCACAAAGTTCATTTTGTAAAGGTCGCGTTTTAAAATCCATTGTAATTGCTTTGGTAAAATGTTAGAATTGTGGAGTGCAGAACTTGAAATAAACAAAGAAAGGGAAAAAGGTGTTTGTGCTTTTGTAAACATCATTACAATAGAAAAATGAACATTACATCAATTAAGGAATTATACAGAGAGACAGACAAATATATAGGGAAGAAGGTCAGGGTATGCGGATGGATAAGAAGCATAAGGGATTCAAAGACATTTGGATTTATTGTAGTAAAGGACGGTACATTTTTTGAAACCCTTCAGATAGTATACAGTGATATACTTGAAAATTTTGATCAGATATCAAAACTTAATGTTGGTGCGGCAATTATAGCCGAGGGCACGCTCACTGCAACACCAAATGCAAAACAGCCGTTTGAAATTCAGGCGGAAAGTGTTGACATTGAAGGAGTCAGTAGCTCAGATTATCCTCTTCAAAAGAAGAGGCACAGTTTTGAATACTTGAGAACGATATCTCATCTGCGCCCGAGGACGAACACTTTTGAAGCAGTATTCAGGGTGCGCTCGCTTGTTGCATATGCAATACACAAATTTTTTCAGGAAAGAGATTTTGTATATGTGCACACGCCAATCATAACGGGCAGCGACTGCGAAGGAGCAGGAGAGATGTTCAGGATCACGACGCTTGATATGAACAGCCTTCCGAAAAATGATGAGGGGAAAACGGATTTTTCAAAAGATTTTTTCGGGAAAGAAACAAATCTCACGGTGTCAGGACAGCTGAACGGCGAAACATATGCAATGGCATTCAAAAATATATACACATTCGGACCGACGTTCAGAGCAGAAAATTCGAACACAACACGCCATGCGGCAGAATTCTGGATGATTGAACCGGAAATTGCTTTTGCCGATTTGAAAGATGACATGATGCTGGCGGAAAGTATGCTGAAATATATAATAAAATATGTCCTTGATAATGCGCCGGAGGAAATGAAGTTTTTCAACAGTTTTATTGACAAAGGTCTTTTAGACAGACTGAATCATGTGTTAAATTCAGAATTTGGTCATGTGACTTATACTGAAGCGATTGAGATACTTGAAAAAAATAATGATAAATTTGAATATAAGGTTTCATGGGGAGCCGATTTGCAGACAGAACACGAAAGATATCTTACAGAAGAGGTGTTTAAGAGACCTGTGTTCGTGACTGATTATCCAAAGGAAATTAAAGCATTCTACATGAAAATGAATGATGACAACAAAACGGTTGCGGCGATGGACTGTCTTGTTCCGGGAATAGGTGAAATTATCGGAGGAAGTCAGAGAGAAGATGATTATGATAAGCTGATTAAGAGAATGAACGAGCTTGGGCTTAAAAAATCGGATTATGAATTTTATCTTGATCTAAGAAAATATGGCACGGCAAGGCATGCTGGGTTTGGCCTCGGCTTTGAGAGATGCATAATGTATATCACGGGAATGACGAACATAAGAGATGTGATTCCGTTCCCGAGAACGGTCAATAATTGTGAACTGTAGAAGAACTTTATCATGAAAGGAACAGATAAAAATGAGATTTATTCATTCAGGTGACATTCATCTGGGAGCAATGCCGGACAGCGGAAAAGCATGGGCTGAAGGCAGAGATAAAGAAATATGGAAAACATTTGGAAATCTGGTTGAAAAGGTTAACGAGGATGACGTTGATCTGCTGATACTGGCAGGAGATCTGTTTCACAGACAGCCGTTGCTTCGTGAACTTAAAGAAGTGAATTCTATGTTTGCTTCCTTAGACAGGGCAAAGGTTGTTCTGATTGCAGGAAATCATGACTGCATCCGTAAAGGTTCATATTACAGAACATTTGAGTGGAATGAAAATGTTTATTTCATTGACAGTGAAGATATTTCAAAAATTTCCATTGATGAACTGAATGTCGATATTTACGGACTCAGCTATTATTCAAAAGATATAACGGAGGCCAGATATGACAATATAGTCATAGAAAATCCTGACAGAATAAACATTCTCGTGGCACATGGAGGAGATGAAAAGCACATTCCGGTGAACAGAAGGAAGCTTGCATTATCAGGGTTTGATTATATAGCGTTTGGTCACATCCACATTCCAGAGCAGGATATGGAGCACAAACTTGCATATTGCGGTTCACTTGAGCCAATAGACATAAATGATGTGGGGGAAAGAGGGTATCTGATTGGTGATGTCACAAAAGACAGTTTGGATCTGAGCTTTGTGCCATTCAGTAAACGAGTGTATAAACACATCAGTTTTAAAATTAATCCTGAAGTCACCAATACATCATTATCAAAAAAGATTAAAGAAGTCATTAAAGAAAACGGTGCCAATAACATGTTTAAATTTACAATAAACGGTTTCAAGGATCCGGATGTGGAATTTGACTTTGATGAAATTGAAACATATGGAAATATTGTTAAAATTGTCGACAATACAGAGCCGGATTATGATTTTGAAAAACTATATACCAACAATAAGGATAATATGGTTGGAATGTTTATTAAAAAATTCGGACCAGCAGATGAGCTTGACGATGTGAGTAAAAAGGCACTCTATCGTGGCACGAAGGCACTTCTTAACGCAATGGGAGAAAGATAAATGGTTATAAAAGATATAAAAATTACTAATTTCGGAAAATTTCACGACAAGGAAATATCTTTTGAAAAAGGTATGAATATTATCTATGGAGAAAACGAGGCCGGTAAGACAACAATACACACGTTTATACGGGGAATGCTTTTCGGAATTGAAAAACAGCGTGGTAAAGCAGGAGACAAAGACACCTACACAAAATATCAGCCATGGAAAAATTCTCTCAACTACTGCGGGATGATGCGCATTGAAAATAACGGAATCACATATCGTATTGAAAGAAATTTCAACAAAGATAATAAATCATGCGTCATTGTGAGAGAAGATATTGGTGAAGAATTAAATGATGATGAAATATCCGGACTTTTCGCAGGACTTAATGAAAATTGCTATTACAATACTATAAGTATAAGTCAGCTGGGCAGTGCGACTGATAAAGAGCTTGAAGTCATACTTAAAAATTATGCTGCCAACTTAGGCTCAACAAAAAGTACAGAGCTTGATATGAAAGCTGCGCTGGATGAACTGAAAGCATCAAGAAAACAGATCGTTTCGGATAATAAACTTGACAGACAGAAGGATATTTTAAAAGAACGGGTTAGTATCACGCAGGAAATTGAAATTTCTGAACAGGAGCAGAGTAACGCACTGGAAAATATTGAGAATAACAGTAAAAAGCTGGAGGAGCTGATTGCAAAAAGAAATGAGTTAACCGTTCTTGAAGAAAGTCAGAGGGAAACTATAATTTCAAGTGAGGTAAAAAAAGAGACTTTAAGTAACAGAAAAAAAGAACTTGAAAAAGAAGTGTCATCAGCTCGCAGCAGTAAAATGGAGCTTGAATATAATCTGGATAATATTAAAAAATTCAATGAAGTAAGCGGAATAGATTCGGCAGAAGAGATAGATGAAATGCTTAAAAAGGCAAATAAGAAGTCAAAAATTACAATATTCAGCTTCATCCTTATGCTGGCTTTTGCTTTGCTGGCAGCCGGAGAATTATCCGGAACGTTTTTAACTTCAGATTATGTAATCGCGTTTTTTGCAGACATAATGGGAACGGCGATTCTACAGAGCAAATATATATATGCCTGTATATTGATTGCAGCAGCCATGGGAATCGTATGGATTGTTTCGGTAGTTGTGCACGGGAATAAAAGGAAAAAAGACCTTGCAAAGCTGAAAGGATTCAGGGAAAACTTTGATACACTTGAACTTCTTAAAAAAGAAATTGAAACTCAGGAAAGCGGACTTGAAGTGAAAAAGAAGGAGCTGGATGATGCGTCGGAAAGCCTGAGCAGTGTTGAAAAACAGATAGAAGCCATTCCGGATTACAAAGAAGAAATCAGGAAGCTGGACGAAATGATAAACGCTCTTAATATAGAAATTTCAAGGACTGGATGGCAACTGGAGCAGAATAAGACGGAAGAAGCGAGCCTTGAGGGCAGGCTTGAAGAGCTTGAAACAATAATCAGCAATATGGAAACGGCTTCCGATGAGGTGCAGGCTATTGATATGGCTGTCCAATATATTGAGGAAATAGGAACGGAAGTGAGAGGAAGCTTCGGAAAAACACTTAATGAAAAAGCCTCGGAGTACATTCGCGAAATCACGGGCGGCAAGTATGATAATATAGTTATTGATGATAAACTCAACATCAAAATAAACTGCAAAGACAAGCTGATTAATCTTCAGCGCATGAGTAAAGGGACAGTTGAGCAGATATATATGGCGCTTCGCCTTGCGGCAGCGGATATACTGTTTGAAAATGATTCAAAACCGATTCTTATGGACGATGCTTTTGCAATGTATGACAATAAGCGTATGGCAAACACAATGCTTTATATGAGCAGAAAACTCGAGCAGGTGATTATGTTTTCATGTCATACAAGAGAAAAAGTCATGGCAGACAAGCTGGGAATTAAATATAATCTGATAAAATTATAAAAAAATCCGGGTTTAAAAACCCGGATTTTTTTGTATAGGAAACTTTGTTCCTATACAATGATGCACTTGCGCAAAAACATAGTTTGTTGCAATTTTTTATTTCTTTTGTCTTGCTTTATACTGATTAACTCTTTTGTTGATGCGGTCCATAGGATTGAGAATTTTGCTGATGGAACCGTCATGGTTGAGAGTGTCAATTAAAAGAGCAAGATACTTGGTCATATCGCAGTTGACATACCATTTTCTGTGCATAAGCTCAGGAGTCTGGTAGATGAGGTTTGTTGTAAGAACCCTGTCTATAATACCGTCTTCGTGAGCCTTATCAAATTTATCAAGACCGTTTGTAAACAGACCAAAGGTTGCGGCTGCAAATACTTTACGGGCTTTTCTGTCTTTAAGCTGCTTTGCGACATCTATCATGCTGTCGCCGGAAGAAATCATGTCATCGACAATGAGAACATCCTTTCCTTCGACAGAAGAACCAAGAAATTCATGAGCCACAATCGGATTACGACCGTTAATTACTGTGGAATAGTCGCGGCGTTTGTAGAACATTCCCATATCAACGCTTAAAACGTTTGCATAGTAGATTGCACGATCCATAGCTCCTTCATCAGGACTTATGATCATAAGATTATCAGAATCCAGAATTAAATTTTTTTCAACACGGAGCAGATTTTTTATGAACTGATATGAAGGCGGAACATTTTCAAAACCGGATGTCGGAATGGCATTGTTTACTCTTGGGTCATGTGCATCAAAAGTGATGATGTTGTCAACACCCATGTTTACCAGTTCCTGAAGCATCATTGCACAGTCCATTGATTCACGCTGGGTTCTTCTGTGCTGCCTGCTTTCATAAAGGAATGGCATGATGACGTTGATACGTCTTGCACTTCCGACGGTTGCTGCAATAACACGCTTTAAATCCTGGTAGTGGTCGTCAGGTGACATGTGATTTTTATGACCTGATACAGTGTATTCAATGCTGTAGTTAGTGACATCGACTATGATGTAGAGATCCTTTCCTCTGATTGATTCACAAATCGTGGCTTTGGCTTCACCTGTACCAAAACGTGGTGTTTTTATATCAATCATGTATGAATCTTTCTGGTAACCGTGAAAAGCAATGGAAGTCTTGTGCTCATTATCACGTTCGTTACGCCACATTGAAAGATATGCGTCAACTTTTTCCCCGAGCATTTTACAACTGTCAAGTGCAATTATACCCAGTGGTCCGACAGGAATGGTAATTAAAGAGTTTTCATTTTCTGGCATTTGAATTTCCTCCATGGTGTGTATTTTGTTTATTAAAATTATTTATTTCGTTTCAAGAGACGAATGTCATCTCCGAAAATCTTTAATATTGTGTAGTTACCGGTTATTCTTGACAGAATCCTTTCGGAATAAACTTCATCTAAATTTTCAATGGACAGATTTGTTGAAATAATGGTGGACTTTTCCTGAATCAGTCTTTCGTTGATACAATTGAAAAAAGCCGAACTGGTAAATGAGTTTGTAAGTTCAGTACCAAGATCATCAATGATAAGCAAATCGCAGGATAAAAGTTCTTTTGGTGTGTATTCATCCAAAGCTGCATTTTTTGAATGGAAAGAATAGTCGGCAAGCAAATCAAACAGTTTTATTGCCGAAAGATATATTACAGAATATGATTTTTTGAGCAATTCATTTGCAATGCAGTTTGTAAGGAAAGTCTTGCCAACGCCTGTTTCTCCAAGAAACAAAAGATTTTTATGTTCTTTACCAAAATTTCTGACATAAGAATCACAGACATCAACCACTTCATCAATATTCTCTAGAGGTGTTTTTCCTGAAAAAGGGTCAATTTCCTCATTTGAATAATATTCAAATGAAAAGGTGTCAAAATTTTCTTTTTGAAGCATTGATGAAATGTTTGACTGTGAAAATAAAATGTCAATTTCAGCCTGTTTAAAGCAATGACATTTTTCATTACCTATGAAACCGGTGTCTTTGCAATCCTCGCAGTAGTAGGACGGCTCCAGGTAGTCAGCAGGAAATCCGTTAATAAGGAGCAGGCTCTTGCGCTGATTTACCAGAGCTTCGATGTCATCCCTGAGCCTTTCTGAAGCAGACGGATCGCCTGACAAACGTTTACGCGCTGCTTCAACGGAAATTGAAGAAATGGAATTGTTGATTTCTTCGATTTGAGGCACCTTGTCATAGACATCTCGGATGCGATTCTCAAGAGCATACTGATTGTCACGTTTTCGCCTGTCAAATTGCTGTATTATGCTGTTGTACTGTTCTGATGTTAGTGCCAAAACAAGCGCCCTCCATGAAAAAATATTTTGAATTATATTTTATTGGTGATCAGCTGCTTTTCAAGCTGACCAAAATCATATGTTCGCTGCGAAAATCTGTGAAAAGTTCCTTTAGATTTTACACTTGGCTTTTCTGCAGTAGTGCAGCTTTTAGCAGGAGACTTTGTGCTTGATTTCGCTTTATTTTTGGATGCAGAATCGTTTGCAGAGAATTTGTTTTTTTCATATTGCAAATCCAGTTTTTTGATGTCGTCCATAGTCTTAACATTGCTGTTGTGCCATTTTTCCAGAATGGAATCAGTGTAGTTGAAGTTTGGCTGCTCAATGGTCTGCATTGTTCTGTTGCAAGCTTCAACAATGATATCCATGCTGAATTTATATTTGTAGGACCATTTGATGATGTATTCACGCTGATATTTAGCCAGTGCATGTCCGGTGATGCCAAATGCTTTTAAAACAGGATAAAATTTGCTTCCGGTCATGGTGACGGTTTTCTTGGCTTCCTTAACAGAAGAGATGCCGTTTTCCGCCCATTCTCCGGCAACCTTTTCGATGTATGAAATGGACTTGTGCCCATCAGATACGCAGTATTCAATAAGATACTCAATCAAATCAGGAGAAAAGCCCAGCTGATTCATTATGTAGAGAAGAGTGTTTGTGTCCTCGTTACTAAGTGGCCTTGCAAGATAGGTTTGCGCAAGGAAAAACATCTGGGAAACGGCCTCATCTTTATAGTAGTCAGAAATCTCTTCTGATGAATAGGAATATCTGCAGCTGTCGGAGTCAGAATCCGGACAGGCATCTGAAAATGAAGCAGCATTGGAAACACCTTTTTTTGCACACGGTTCAAGGCGGATACCAGTGATACCTGCTTTTTCATCTTTTGACAAAGTCAGAAGACCAAGGTTTTCCCAATAGCGTAAAGCACGGATCACATCACGCTCCGTGTCATTAAATGCATCTGCAATTTTGCTGATGGATAAATTGTTGTCAGAAGTGACTGAGCGAAGCAGGTGAAGATATATTTTTACAAATTCACCGTTTGCAGCAGGCATATAGTTGTCGATCAAATAGTTGGAAACTGAAGTTGTATCAGAAATGTATCTTTTGTCTAAAAATAAGCCCGCCATGATGAAATCTCCTTAATAAAAAATACTGGTTTTACAGCAAAAACAGTATAGCATAAAAACTCTTAAAAGAGAATAGCAAATTTCCCGAGAAGCCTTGTGGAATAAGGGTTTTTCGGCAATGTTAATAATGTTGATAATGTTAATAAC
>X287_Common_Brushtail__coassemble_163_pt1 | contig 13209 bp, 7 predicted proteins | sample X287_Common_Brushtail__metabat2_low_PE_002 | metagenome-assembled genome bin X287_Common_Brushtail
AATCAGAAGTCACCGAAGAAGATACTGTAGTTGAAACAATTGTTGAAGAAGCAAAGACAGAAGAAAAAGAAAACGAGGACGGTACTAAAGAAACAGTCGAAATTTCACCTGCATGCACAAAAGCAAAAATTTTAAAACGTCCAGTTAGTATAAACGACACAACACCGCTTTGGAGCAAACATCCAAATGAGTGTACTGATGAAGAATACAAAGCTTTTTATCGAAAAGTATTTAATGATTACAAAGAGCCGTTATTCTGGATTCATCTTAACATGGATTATCCGTTTAACTTAAAAGGCATAATTTATTTCCCGAAAATCAATATGGAATATGACTCTTTAGAAGGCGTTATCAAGCTATACAATAATCAGGTGTTTGTTGCTGACAATATCAAAGAAGTAATTCCTGAATTTCTTATGCTTCTTAAAGGCGTCATAGATTGTCCGGATCTTCCACTTAATGTTTCAAGAAGTGCATTACAAAATGACGGATTTGTTAAAAAGATTTCTGATTATATCACGAAAAAGGTTGCAGATAAGCTTTCCGGAATGTGTAAAACGGATAAGGAAGCTTATGAAAAATACTGGGATGACATTAATCCGTTTGTAAAGTTCGGGTGTCTTAAGGATGAAAAATTCTGTGAAAAGATGCAGGATTATGTACTATTTAAAAATATAGATGACAAATATCTTACACTGCAGGAATGCCTTGAAGAGAATAAAGAAAAACACGAAAATACAATTTTCTATGTTACGGATCCTGTTCAGCAAAGTCAGTATATCAACATGTTCAGGGATGAAAAAATTGATGCAGTTTTGTTAACACAAAACATTGATTCTCCTTTCATCACACATTTGGAACAGAAAAACGAAAATCTTCACTTTGCAAGAATTGATGCTGATCTTAATGATTCATTTAAAGAAGAAGTTTCCGAGGATGATTTAAAGGATATAAGCGAAAAGCTTTCAGAAGTATTCAAAAAAGCTCTGGATAATGAAAACCTTGATGTTAAAGTTGAAAAACTCAAGAATGATAATATATCATCAATGGTTACTTTATCAGAAGAAAGCCGCCGTATGGAGGATATGATGAAGATGTACGGAATGGATCCGGGAATGTTCGGAGATCAAACATCAGTAACCCTTATACTTAACGCTAATAACAGCCTGGTAAAATACATTGTGGATAATCCTGAATCAGAAAATATTGACCTTGTATGCAAACAGTTATATGATCTTGCTTTAATTAGCCATGCTCCTCTCTCACCGGATGCAATGACAGAGTTCATAGCAAGAAGTAACAAAATACTTGAACTGATTACAAAATAATATAATTGTTACACAGTTCTTGCTCTGGCAATTTTGTAAAAAAAAAACGGATATGCTGACTTTTCAAATTTTAGTCATATATCCGTTTTTTCTCAATGAGTATACAGAAAAATTTTTAATGTGTTACCTAATCACTTTTTCCATCATCTTTTCTCTGTGTTTCTTTGCATATTTGTATGGTTCTTTTTCGTCTGTTCTTTCAAGCAGATAATCCACACTTGTTCCAAATGCGTCTGCAATTTTAATCAGAGTTTCCACCGGCATTGCCCTGTCGCCGTTTTCATATCTTGAATAGCCTCTTTGCGCTATATGAAGATATCTGCCCATTTCTTCCTGGGTTATGTCATTGTCTTCTCTAATGTTCCTGATTCTAGTATATTTCATATGACCACCTCAAGAACATTATATTCAGACCAATTTGAACTATTGATTTTTAGTCCGATTCGGTCTAATATGTTTTTTAGTTCTGGTGTCAAAAGTCTGATTCTATAACATGCTTGCATGTCGTTAGAGGAAAGATTTATGGCAAGCCAGGAAATGAGGAAGTAATGGGCAGTCCCCATGAATTGCAGGAGCACGACATGTCAAATCTTAAAAAACAAAAATCAAATTCTGTTTTTCTTTCAAAACATAATTCGCAATTTAAGTCAATTCTGATTTATATCCTTTGTATTATTCTGATATCATTTGCCCTGGCTTATTGCATTTCAAAACATTTATTTTATCAGACCGTTAAAAACAACGTCTCTGAAAAATATACACTAAAATCTTATCCTGTTTATATTATCCTTCGTGATTCATACGACGTAATACCCGTTCTTGATTTATCCGACGAAATCTTTTCTAAAAATGTAAACGAATCCTACGCATTCGATTCTGCTGATATTACCGCAGTTGTTTCCCATAATCAGAATGACGATTTTTTAACTGTGACTCTTATCGGCGTTGAATACAGCGGAGATCTTTTTATTTATGATTCTATTCAGAATATATGTCATAACGTTCCTTCTTTTTCAAAAGAAATATATGCCGGAAAATATAAAATAGCCTTTTCAAATACTGATGAATATGTGACTGTCACGTTTACATGTTTGTATGATTAATTCTGTTTTTTAACATAATATAGATTAAAATTTCGAGATTATTAACTTTAATAAATTTATTGTAAAAACAGTCTGCCTTGAATTATCAATCCTGTAATGATATACTGAATGTCAAAGTTTAGGAAACGTAATGCTTTTCCAAATGCTAAATTAATTTACGAAAAGAGGATATTATATATGAAATTATGGGGCGGACGATTTACAAAAGAAACAAACCAGCTCGTTTATAATTTTAATGCTTCCATTTCATTTGATCAGAAGATGTACAGTCAGGACATAAAAGGCAGTATTGCTCATGTAACAATGCTTGCAAAGCAGGGCATCATTACCATTGATGAAAAAGAGCAGATTGTATCAGGTCTTGAAGGCATTTTAAAAGATATTGAAAATGGTAAACTAAAGATCACGTCGGAACATGAAGACATCCACACATTTGTCGAAGCAAATCTTATTGAGCGAATCGGCGATGCCGGAAAAAAGCTTCACACCGGACGCAGTCGAAATGACCAGGTCGCGCTGGATATGAAAATGTACACAAGGGATGAGGTTCTTGCCACAGATGAATTGTTGAAAGAACTTTTAAATGTCATTCTTCGTATCATGGAAGAGAATCTCTGCACGTACATGCCCGGATTCACACACCTGCAAAAAGCACAGCCAATCACAGTTGCACACCATTTTGGTGCTTATTTCGAAATGTTTAAACGTGACCGCAGCCGCCTTATCGATATATATGAAAGAATGAACTACTGCCCTCTCGGTTCAGGCGCACTTGCAGGCACAACCTACAATCTGGACAGAGAATATACAGCTGAGCTCCTGGGTTTCAAAGGTCCAACTCTTAACAGCATGGATTCTGTTGCAGACCGGGATTATTTGATTGAATTTTTATCTGCACTTTCCATTATTATGATGCATTTAAGCAGATTTTCAGAGGAAATCATCATCTGGAATTCAAATGAATACAGGTTCGTGGAACTTGATGATTCATACAGCACCGGAAGCAGTATAATGCCTCAAAAGAAAAATCCGGATATTGCCGAACTTGTAAGAGGCAAAACAGGTCGCGTTTACGGTGCACTGGCATCTCTCCTTACAACTATGAAAGGAATTCCTCTTGCTTACAATAAAGACATGCAGGAAGACAAAGAATTATCATTTGATGCCATAGACACGGCAAAAGGTTGTATTGCTCTGTTCACCGGCATGATTGATACAATGAAATTCAACCCGGATGTTATGGAATCAAGTGCAAAATCCGGTTTCACAAATGCTACTGATGCTGCCGACTATCTCGTTAACCATGGTGTTCCATTCAGGGATGCACATGGTATTGTCGGAAAACTCGTCCTCTACTGCATTGAAAAGAACATTGCTCTTGACGATATGACACTTGACGAATTTAAGGCTGTAAGCCCGGTGTTTGAAGATGACATTTATGAAGCAATCAGCCTTAAAACATGCGTTGAAAAACGTACTACAATCGGAGCACCCGGCCCTGACGCGATGACTGATGTAATTAAAATATATAAAAAATATCTGGAACAATAAGTATCATACATAATAATCTATAAAATTTAAGGAAGAGCATTTAACTGCTCTTCCTTTCGCATCTTACCGTAACTCTGTTCACTCCTCCATATGTACATGTGAAGAGTGTGAGATCCCAATTGCCGGATTCCATCTTGTCAACATCAGTGTTGTTTAATGTATCAATCTGCAAAACCTGATAAATAAACTCATTCCCGCTCATATCGGTAAATATTATTTCATCGCCGGCACTTAAGGTTTTCAATTCACCGAAATGTCTGCTGTAATTATGACCCGCTATTATTAGATCATCCGTGTATGCTGAGCCTTTATATCGGCAAGGTGCATATTTTAAATCCGGATAACTCCACTCTGTTATAACCGGAAGTTCAAGCTCAAGACATGGTATTTCAAGAATGCCTATACACTGATGACCATCTATTTCAACAACAGGCATTTCCATATCAGGATTTAATATGTATTGAGGAATTTCTTCTATATTTTCCGAAATGGAATTTTTCAGCTGTTCTGCCAGTTCTGTTGCATATGCATTCGCTCTTTTTTCATCTGCAATGTTATATACTGCAAGAATAAATGCCAGTACAATCAGAATCACTCCCACAGCCATTAAAACAAATCCTTTTTTATTCTTCATTTTCTTTATCTGCCATGTTATGTCTTCTCCAGCCAAACGCAAAAACAATTATTCCTGCAGCAGCAAGAGTCGGAACAGGCCACCAGAGCATCCCTGTCTGTGGTAATTTTTCATTATCAGTTCCGCCTGCTGACACGCTCTCTGTCGTTTCTGAAATATTAACTGTCGTATCAGATGTGTCTGTTGTTTCTTCTGTATTTTCCGATGTAGTTTCCTGCGTGGTTTTTGTGGTTGTCTCCTCCGTATTTTCTGATGTGGTCTCTTCAGTTTCTTTTTCATCCGTGCTGTCATACTTTGGGTACACAGTAACCTGATAAATATAACTTCCATCATCATCTTTTTCCGGAACTCTTACAAGTGAAGAAACCGGTGTGTAAATCGTATTATTTTTTTTACAATCGTTTCCGATTATAATATACAATCCTTTTTCAAGATTATTAAAAGTTAAAGAGCCATCCGAATCTACAATTCCCGTCGCATAAGGTTCAACTCCGTTGTCATCAATACAATTTTCAATTTTTTTAATAAGTTCCTTTACGGATTCACTATCTGACACATTTAAGTCAAAAGAATATTCATCATACGGGCTGACTGCAACATACTCATCAGAATCAGAAATATCTGCAATTTTATATATCGAAAACTCAGCTCCTGAAATATCGTATTGTAATACAATTGTCAATTCGTTGTTATTTGAATCAGCAAGAACATACTTTGGCATAAGGAAAATAAAGCAGCATAAGACAAGCATCGCAATTATCATATTTTGAAACATTACCAATGCAAATGTCTTCATTTGCTTTTTCTCCTTTTCCTTCTTTCAGTGTTAATTAAAACTGCAACTACAAGTATGAGTATAATTACTGCTCCTATTATTGTAGCTACAAGCATCGGTTCAACCTGAGAAGCATTTGCCGCTGCTAAAGAAGCATCTTCTATATTGGCAATCCGGTGTCCTCTGACAAGCAATCTGTGAGTATTTACTCCATACGGAGTACACGTCATAAGCGTGCAGTAATCCATACCCTCCTCAATTTCAAGCGCTTCTGTTTCATCCGGTTCTACAATTAAAATCTGGTCAACTTCATAGGTAATTGTTTCTTTTAAAACGGTAATTGTAAAATAATCTCCGACAATTAATTCATCTAAATCAGTAAAAAGTTCTGCAGACGGCAGTCCCCTGTGCCCTGACAAAACGCAGTGGGTACTTTCTCCGCCAACCGGCAGGGATGAGCCTTCCAGATGTCCAATCCCCACCTGTAGCACTTCATCAGATGTGCCGTGATATATAGGCAATCTGACATCTATTGACGGTATTTCTATGTAACCCATAATCTCTGAGGTGGAAACCTTTAACAAATTATTATATATATTGAGGTCTTCTGCAGAAAAATTATATCGGTCGCTGTTTCCAACCAGCGTCTTATTATAATCCACTGCATCCTGCAAAAGCTGTTCATAATCAATTTCACTCAGATTATTAACATTATCGATATATGTTTCTATTGCATGTGTCTGATGAAGCGAATTCCAGTAATTGCTTACTGACGGATACAACATAATGGACAATCCAAGAATAAGTATTAATATCAGAATAATAGTTGACAAATGCTTTTTCATAAATCTTTAAACTACTTTGCGCTCATGCGTTTTTTTGTAATAAGTAAAACTGCTGCGCCAATTACAAGAATTCCACCTACTACGTAGAATATTGTAGTTCCTATACCACCTGTGGAAGGAAGAATTGAACCTTTTTCATTTGTAATTGTTAATGTAAGAGAACCTTCATCCAGATCTGATACAAAATTAGCATCTGCTAAAGAAGGATCGCCTGTGTATGCAACTAAAGCTGTAACTTCCTCATCAGCTATTGTTGCGGAAATTTTGAAGATAATATCGTCTGCCTTGTTATATCCATCCGGAACGGTTGTTTCAACAAGCTTGTAATAACCTTCATCCAGACCTTCAAATACGAATTCATTTAATCCGGTACCCGAAGGATCAACAGTGATTCCCGTGGTTTCCCATGTTTCTCCTGTGTCATCTGTTGCTTTATAAAGTGTAAATCCTGCACCTTCAAGTGCTGTGCTGCCATCTTCATCCACCTTAACTACTATAAACTGGTATGTGAAAACTACAGCATTATCAGATGTAGATGTACCAGTGTCAGTTGTATATGGGTCGTTTGAATATGTAAGGTATACTGTGTTAATATTTCCTGAATTTCCCATATCTGCATTTTCATTTAATGTTGCTGCATATACGACAACAAAGAGGCTGTCAGCATCAATAGAATAACTTTCTTCAACAAGTCCTGCCACATCAATTGTGTATGTAAGATTCTGTCCAACATATGAGCCACTTACTAAGTTGTTATCAATTGTCAATTCTGTCCATGTAGTATCATTTACAAGATATACATGGGAAGATGATGTTGTATATGTAAGTCCTGTTGAAAGTGTATCATTGAAGGTAATTTCATAGCCTTCAGTGTAACTTGCATAATTGTCAGCAATTGTTGCCTTCAGTTCGAAATATACCGTATCTCCAATTGCAGCTGATACGCTTGAATCGTCTGAGTCACTGTCATCATCTGTAATTTCTGTTGTTGAAACAGTTTTTGTAACTGTTGGAATATCCTTTTTTGTTGTTACTGTAACATCACCAACAACCTCTAAGATATATTCAGAAACTACATCGTCCGTTGTCTCACTATCAATAGTATCCGCAATAACATAATATCCTACTGCAACTGTTGCGCTTCCGCTTGTAAGTTCAGTTCCCGACCCTGTCATATACTGCATTGCCAGCTGTGCAAACTGTTTTGTGTTTGCTCCATCATCTGAGAATGCCGAGCCTTTCATTTCCTGAGCAATTTCTGCTGCTGTCATAGTGGCAGTGAATTCTACTGAATTCTCCCATGTTGCTGCTACAAGAGCTGCAAGAAATGCGTCCGAATCAATGTCATCGCCCCATTCAATGTCTGACAGAGTATAATTTCCATCAGCATCGGCTTCACTGACTGTACCTTTGAAAATCTGATAAGCAGTATAAGTATGATTTGATTCAAAATCACTGATTGTTATGGTCGCTGTTGTTGATGTTGCTCCCACATCTGCAGCTGCCGGTATAATCAATGTAAATATCATAACCGCAGCCAGTAACATTGTTAATACTTTCTTCATAATAGGTTACCTCGCTTTTCTTTTATTTTTTTTATTTTTATTTTATATAAAAGGAGTGAAATGGCGATCAGTGTCATTCCTCCTAAATAGTACCACTTTGTTCCGATTCCTCCTGAAGACGGAAGTGTGTAATAGCCCGAAACATTTGTGACAGTTACGCTTCCTCCCGTTGCCAACGCAGCATTAACGTCTGAACCGTCAACATTGATTGTCGTGGTTTTAAGACTGTAAACCGCACTGTAATCTTCAATCGGAGTCTCATATACATAGTAATTATATGTGTTTCCATCTTCATCAAACAAAGGAAGATCTTCCCATGTATAAGTCCACTGGTTATCATCCGATAAAACAACGCTTTCTTTTTCGGCATATAGTCTTATTGTGACTGTTCCATCCGCGGCTGTTATCTTCTGACAAAGATAAACTGTCGCTGAATCACCGCTGTCCATTGAAGGCTGCCACTCTTTTATCACTGTAACTGACGTTGTAACATCAGTTGTTTCTTCAGAATAGTTGTTTATTGTAACAACATTTATTTCTGTTTCATCCGTATCCTCCGGATCTGTTATTATTCCTGCGGCAGTTTTTGAATCATTATCAAAGCTGCCGCTTCCTGCAATGGACATTACCGGATAATATTCTTCTTCTCCGTCGCCGTCTGCATCTGTAGTTTCGTATACCGTATATTCATAATCTTCGGGGACTCCCGTAATCTGAACATACCATCCTGCCTTAAGTTCTATGTATAAAACTGCAATATCAGTTTCTGTATTACCACTATCATCAGTAAATGTTCCGCTCATACCGCTGCCATTTACTTCGTCTCCGTTTTCATCATAAACCTGATAACTGTATATCCGCTTACCCTGAATTTCGCCATCTACAAGATATACATCAGAGTTAGTAATCGTAATAGTAATTCCAAACAGTTCATTCTCATCAAATGAACCGGATATCGGAACCAGCTTTTGTACAGTCAGCATATATGTCTCTATGGTATTCTCCATCTGCAGTTCATACATACCGTTGTTTGTTTCATCCACGGTTACTGTAATCACATACTCATTTTTAATGATGCCGTCCTCGTCCGTCATTTCCGGTGTTTCATATCCGGTCGGTACAACGGATTCATCTAAAATATATGCAAAACTTTGTCCGTCATCTGAAAGAGACAATCCTGAAATTCTGGCATATCCGTTTTCATCAGTTGCTTCTGTCGTTCCAACATAATAAAGCGTTCGCACATTTCCTTCGTCGTCATAGTACCTTATGGTATCTGTCGTATCTGTAGCTTCCTCGCGACTGCCGTATATTTTAAATACGGCACCTGTGAGTGGCTCTCCCGTTACAGAATCCACCTTGCGAATATATAAATCAAATATATTTTCATATGAGTTGGTAATTGTAATAAATCCAGCCTCATCACCTTTTTCCATTGAAATATAAGCTGTACTGTTTGCATCATCAGTTACGACGCTTAATGAAGTGGACGAATTATCATCGTCATCATATGTGGCAGATACAGAAACAATGGTATAATTTTCATGTCCATATCCGCTCTCAACAATTGTATATTCTCCGGGCTCCAGACGAACCAGATTCCAATATACCTGTTTGCCGTCAGCTGAAATTCGGGCTGAATTTTCAAATGTCAGTGCATCAACCTCTTCATTATTTCTGTCTACAAGCGTCACTTCGTTCCCTTCAGAATCGTAAACAACAATCTGATAGCTGTCATAGAGAGAGGCAATTTCATCAGCCGATATACCCTCAAATGTTTTTAAAACAACAACTGTTTCCGGATCAAGAGTATTAACAATGTTTAGTGTAAGAATTGTTTCATTTGAACCGTAATCTCCATTAACACTGCCAACAGCTGAAATATAAGTATATTTATTACCGTCTCCATCCGTCATTTCCGTTACCGTAACAGTGATAACCTCATCATACTCATTGTATCCCGGATATATATTTGACTCTGTGAGCTCATATGTTCCGGGTTCGAGATTATTAAAAATTGCCCGGCCGCTTGAATCAGTGGTTACTGTAACCGGAGTCTCACTCACGGGGTCTCCGTTTTCATCGTATACACGTACAAGCGTGAACTCCACATCCTGCAAAACTGTATTAATCTCGTCTGAAGTTTTAACAATATACAGAACCCCTTTTCCGCTTTCAGTGTAAATATTATCAAATATGACTGAACTCGTTGTTCCGCCGACAACATCATATTTTTCATCTCCAGTTTCTTCATATATGGCATAACCGGCTTTTGTGTCGTAATAGATGGTGTCATAATCTTCATCTATTATTGAATCCGATGTGATTACATATCCTTCAACACCTGTCGGATATTGTTCTTGCGGCACCTCGTATCCGCTTTCTTCTATTGTATAGTGCTCATTTTTTAACACTTCTACAGTCCATGTGGCTGTTTGTGTATCTGAGTCATATCCATTGTACACATACTGACCGTAAATTCCGTAATATGTGTTACCATCCGAGCCTGTATATGTTCCGGAAAGTGTGGTTCCGGTGTAAAGATCTGAGTTGAGCGTCATATATACGCCCTCTTGGGTTTCACCGCTCGAATCTGTATATTTAATTTTTAATTCATATTCAAATGTTTCAAGTACGGCAGCAATCTGATCATCGCTGAGACCGGTAAATGTTTTTGAAATTACCATTTCTTCTGTGGAACCTACAAGCACACCGTCTATATGCCAGCCGTCTGTCTGTTCCTTAAGAACATACCAGCGTACACTGTAATTATCAGATGTTGCATTACTGTTATCAATTAAGACTGTTCCGTCACCGGTACTCACCATTATGGTTATCGAATCATCACCGCGAATCAGTGCCAGAACTGCTTCGGCCAGCATGCTGGCATTTGCATCTGTAGCTTCATAATTGTAGATTGTTTCACCATCATATATTGTCAAATGGTCTATAATAATTTGCGGTATATCCTCATCAAAGACAAAATTGGCAGAGGATGTGATCATTGCAGAGATTTTCCGATTTGCATCTGTGGCAAATACATTATCATTGCCTACTGTCTCCACTCCGAAATACAAAGTACCGACCGCCATAACAGGCGTATATGCACCTGTGTTTCTTCCTGAAACATCTCCCTCTGTATCAAGAATTGTACCTTCATAATTAACAAAAAAATAAACCGGAGATGACACCTCTGTCCACTGACCGGTGAAAGTGGCATCTGAAGCAATAATTACCGTGTTGCCATCCGTGTCAATCCCTGTATATGTTCCGTCATTGTTCATTGTAACCGGCGTTTCCGGGTCAAACAAATGCTCCACACCTTCATCATCTGTATAAAGCCAACCGTCAAATTTCCATTCTTTATAATAAGGATAATCATCTCCCAGATAGTGAGTCGTATAGCTGGAATCAGTGAAATGATAATTATCAACAATATTCATCCTGTATAAATCGGCATAAGGATTATCTTCATCATCTACACCGTAATTGTTTTTATATAGCTCTCCCGCCGGGCCCAGTCCTTCAGTATATCCGGATGGTTTAGCATTAAGGGCAGTCATATTTTCATCAGCAATAACAACAGTATCTGTTGATATTGTGTTTGCCCACGAAGTACCTTTTCCGGACAATGACGGTGTATTTAAAACATATGTAATGACGCCATATTCAACCGGTTCTGCAAGCACCTGATAGTTATTTTGTCCACTGCCTGCATATGCGCCGAATATGTTTCCGTTTGATGCATTATTTCCATACCAGTCAACAGCATAACTTCCATATGAAAGCCTCACCTGGCCCTCATAATCACCCGTTCCGACCGTAACTGTAATTTTCTGGGCTGTGGTTGAAACGGAAAGATTCGTTCCGGAAATATTTAAATAATACGTTACTCCGTCGATTTCAGTTGTGACATAATATGTTCCATCACTCTGTCTATTAAATGTCCATAAGGTCAGTTCATCTGTTGCCGTCAAATAATAGGTCCCGTCTGACGATTCCGTGACATTTACTGCGAGTCCGTCAAGTCTTCCGCTCTGAGTTTCCGATGTGCTTTGCATTGCATAGTCTCTGTTACCGTTTATATTAGCAATTGCATACGTTTTACCGTCGATATTAAGCCCACCGGTGTTTTCTTCAACACCTGAATACTCATAAAGAGACATTATATATGCAGATGTGCCAGGATTTCTTGAAACTGTAAAGCTTCCATTGGAATAACAAAGATAATAGGTATTTCCAAAATAGTCATAAGATAAAGATATCGTATCCTCATCTGCATCTAGAAGACTTATTGTAAAACTTGTGCTTTGCCACTGATCTGTGGTTGTTGACAGATTACCCCAGAAATTGACATACAAATAATACTTAGTACTTCCACTGGTATAATAAATACTGTAGCTTCCGTTATTATTACGCGACAAAGTCCATTCTGTAATTCCGGATGAGCTAGATGAATCTGAATACACATATAACTCAGAGTTGTCATCTGAAAGCTCCACGTCAGTACTTCCCATGTCGCTGTCCATGGTTGTGCTCGCGTTAAGGTTTGCAATTACATACGTTCCGGAATAATTGGTTGATGATGTTGCATCAACTCTTGTGTATGTGTATATGTAATCACCATCGCCCACAGCTTCTGTTTCCTGAACAGTAACAACTGCGTATGTTGAAAAGCCTTCCGTTTCAAATGTGATCTGTGTGGTCTGACTCTCCTCATCCAGAATAACCTCTGTTATATCCGGCGTAAATGTTTCTTCTTCTTCAAAATGAAGAACGGCTATATATTGATCCTTGTTTTCTTCAATAACAGTATCTTTAAGCATGATTGAAACAGTAGCAAAATCATCAACCTCAATGTATTCATCATCTAAGGTGTAAAAGCTAATGTCAAACAGACGCACATCCAGGGGCTGCCCGTCAACTGCTTCTTCAATTGCAGTTTCATAATCTGAATCATCTGCCACTTCAGTGATATTAAGTTTGGCATCCTCCGGGACATTTGTATCTTCAGAAAGTGTGATTTTTGCTGAAACGGAATCATCTTCGTATGTGAAGGTTATTCCTGAATCTGATGAATCACTCGTGTCTTCTGCTCCCGTCGTTTCGTCCTCACTTATCTGTGTTTCATCTTCTGATGTGTCATTTTCATCTTCTGACGTGCTCTCTTCATTCTGCCCAGTGGAATCTTCATCATCAGACTGAGCATCGGTGTTTTCTCCATCTTCATTCTGTGTGCTTTCTATAACGGTACTTTCTTTTTCAAGCGTAATAGCAGGGAGGATTAATGAATATGCCGTGATGAAAACTACCACAGAAGCTAATACAGTAACTATGTTTTTCCAGCGTTTATTTTTTCTGCGGTTTTTAAGAATTTTTTCAATATTCTTTAAAAGTTCATTCACTGC
>X287_Common_Brushtail__coassemble_187_pt1 | contig 12221 bp, 7 predicted proteins | sample X287_Common_Brushtail__metabat2_low_PE_002 | metagenome-assembled genome bin X287_Common_Brushtail
ATGCCATGCTGATATACATTTTAAGATGAAAATAGCATTTTTATTTCAGCCCTGACGGTTTATTTTATATCTTCTGAATGGTGTCAGATATATGCGGCAACTGCACCCTGTCATCGCATGAAAGGATGTTTCAAAATGCTGTATAATGAATTTCTAAACGATGCAAAGCTTTATTCTGTAAATGAAATTATAATTCCCATTTTGCCTGAAAATAATATCGGAAAAAGCATCGTTTCAAATCTTTCGAACATTTATAAAGTTGAAACCGAATATATTATTATATATGACTGCAGTGTAAACGCTTCTGACTTTGGCAATTCATATTATAATGCAGAACATTTAAATTTTAATGCTAAACATTCCAATTATAATATAAATAAATCTGTGCATTCTGAATCCGTATTAGCCCTTCGTTTTATCCCAGATTTAAATCAAAATTCAACAACAATTTCTGAACCAGCTTTAAACAAGGATTTAAATCAAAATACAAATCTTACCGGAAAGTTTCTCTGTCTTCTTGGCAAAGTTCAAATCGGCAAATGTAAAATCGAGATTTCTGATACCAATGCTTCCTTATATGAATTCGAGATTTTTGAAGAATACAGAAACAAAGGATATGGTTCAGCCTTTTTATCAAAAGTAACTGATTATCTCTCAGGAAAAGGCGTCGAAAAGATTTTACTACAAGTAAGTGGTGCAAACACATCTGCTTATAAGATGTATATGCACCACGGTTTTAAAATTTATTCATCTCTTGATATATTTACTCTATTTGTCCGATAGAGTTAAACGGCCAATATCTGAAAACTGCCTTCGCAAGTATGTTTTCAGCCGGAACGCAACCCCAGACTCTTGAATCGCTGGACCAGTTACGGTTATCACCCATAACAAAATATTCGTCCTCCCCGACAACATACTCTGTTGTTTCATCCACTTTCATTGGTTCGTTAATGTATGATTCATCAAGCTCTATAACAGTGCCCGTCGTAAGCTTAATTGAAACAGTACCATCTTCACTGACGATAACCGTTTCTCCCGGAAGCCCGATAATTCGTTTGATAAACGTCTCGCTTTCATCTTTTGGGTATTTGAAAATTATTATGTCCCCTCTTGACGGTTCCTCAAATTTGTATGCAAGTCTGAATCCAATGAGCCTGTCTCCAGTCATAACAGTACTTTCCATTGACGCACTCGGAATGTTTGCATTTATTATAACGTAATTGTTGATAAGATATGCTGCAACAAGGGCAATAACAACTATTTTTATCCACCCCCATATTTCTTTTGACACGCTTACTTCTTCATCATTATCTGCCTTTTTTTTGTTTTCAGCAGCTTCTGATGATTTTTCCGACATGCTCACCTTTTCATCTGGTTCGGAGGCATGTTCTTTTTCCGCTTTTTCGGTATTTTCTGATACATTTTCAGTTATATCGTCAATATTTTTCATTACACTTTCCGCCTCATCTTATAGATTGGTATATCCCATGAGACTAAAATCAACTTCTTTGGCAGCGTCGCGGCCTTCACGTATTGCCCTGACAACCAGGGACTGGCCAATGTGCATATCGCCGGTTACAAAAACATTTTTCACATTTGTACTGTGTTTCCCGGTTTCTGACGCAACATTTGTGCGTCCGTCAACCTCCACACCAAAGCTTTCTGTGACATAATTTTCACTGCCAAGAAAGCCTGCCGCAATAAGAACAAGTTCTGCCGGAGCCTCATATTCGCTTCCCTCTATCGGAATCATACTGAGTCGTCCGGTTGCTTCATCTTTTTTTGCTTCCAGCTTTACAAGAATTACTTTGACAAGATTACCATTTTCATCAGCAACAAATTCCTTAACTGTTGTCTGATATACTCTCGGGTCACTGCCAAAGACTTCTATTGCCTCTTCCTGTCCGTAATCTGTTTTACAGACTCTCGGCCATACAGGCCAAGGATTATCTTTGGCCCTTTCATCCGGGAGTTTTGGCATCATTTCAAGCTGAGTTACACTCTTTGCACCATGTCTGATACAAGTACCAACGCAGTCATTTCCCGTGTCTCCGCCTCCGATTACGATAACATTTTTGTCTTTTGCAGAAATATATGTTCCATCTGCAAGATTGTTGTCGAGCAAGCTTTTCGTTGTTGATTTAAGAAAATCCACTGCAAAATAAATCCCACTTGCATCGCGTCCCGGTGCCTTAATATCTCTCGGGTTGGATGAACCACATGCCAAAATCACCCTGTCATACTGACTCATAATTTCTTCTGCCGAAACATCTTTTCCAACATTTGCATTGGCGATAAATGGAATTCCTTCCTGTTTCATTATGTCAATTTTTCTGTCGATTATGTGTTTTTCCAGTTTCATGTTTGGAATACCATACATCAGCAGACCGCCTATTCTGTCAGCCCGTTCGTATATTGTAACATAATGTCCCCTTCGATTCAACTGGTCAGCTGCAGCAAGTCCAGAAGGTCCTGAGCCTATTATTGCAACTTTTTTGCCTGTACGTACCTTTGGAGGCTTTGCATCCGCATATCCCTTTTTGTATGCATTTTCTATTATTCCTTTTTCATTCGCCCTTACTGAAACCGGATCACCGTTTAAACCACATGTGCACGCTGCTTCACACAATGCCGGACACACTCTTGAAGTGAATTCAGGAAAATTATTTGTTTTTCGCAGTCTGTAATAAGCTTCCTCCCAGTTTCCTGTATAGATAAGATCATTCCATTCCGGAATGAGATTGTTAAGAGGACATCCTGAAATCATTCCGCCCACCATCATGCCTGCCTGGCAAAAAGGCACACCGCATTCCATGCATCTTGCAGCCTGCAGTTGTTGTTTTTCCTTTGATAAAGGAGTGTGAAATTCATTAAAATTTTTAATTCTAGCTTTTGGCGAAACTGCTTTTGCATTTTCGCGTTTATAATCTAAAAATCCTGTTGGTTTTCCCATTTTTAAATCCTCCTATCCTCTGGTTGCTGCATAAAATGCTTCAATCTGTGCTTTTTCACTGCTAAGACCTTTTTCTTCCATTTTTACCGTTGCATTGAGCATCTTCTGATAATCATGTGGAATTATCTTTTTAAATTTAGGAAGATATTCTTCAAAATTGTTCAGAATTTTTTTACCTTTTGCTGAGTTTGTGGCTTCAACATGTTCCTCTATCATTTCCTTCAATTCCTGAACATCATATTTATCTGTAACGGAATTTACGGAAACAAGCTGTTTATTGAGTCTTATATACAAGTCATTGAGTTCATCAAGCACATATGCAACTCCGCCACTCATTCCTGCCGCAAAGTTTTTACCTGTTTTACCGATAACTACAACTCTACCGCCGGTCATATATTCGCAGCCATGGTCTCCGACTCCCTCAACAACCGCTGTAGCTCCTGAATTTCTTACGCAGAAGCGTTCACCGGCAACACCGTTTATATATGCCTTTCCGCTCGTGGCACCATAGAGTGCAACGTTTCCTATTATGATATTTTTATCTTCTTCAAAAATTGAGTTCTTTGGAGGATATACAATGAGTTTCCCACCCGACAGTCCTTTTCCGAAGTAGTCATTGCTGTCACCCTCAAGCTCAAGTGTAAGACCTTTTGGAATAAATGCTCCAAAGCTCTGTCCGCCTGCTCCAAGACATTTGACCGTAAATGTGTCATCCTCCAGATTATCCTGATGATATTTCGTAATTTCAGAACCCAGTATCGTACCAAATGCCCTGTTAACATTTGTGACTTTAACCTCTGCCTTGCTGCGTCTGCCACTCTTCAATGTCCTTGCAAATTTCTTTAGAAGTACTGTTTCATCAACTGTTTTATCCAGATTAAAATCATAGAGATTTTTATTACTGTATTCAACCCTGTGATCTGCAAAATCTGTACAGAGAATTCTGGATAAATCAATGCTTTGTGCCTTACCTTTAAGTTTGGATTCATCCACCTCAAGCAAATCGCATCTGCCTACAAGCTCATCTATTGTTCTTATGCCGAGCTTCGCCATATATTCACGAAGCTCCTGTGCAACAAAATACATATAATTTACAATATATTCGGGTTTGCCTTTAAATCTCTTACGAAGTTCCGGATTCTGTGTGGCAACACCTACCGGACATGTGTCCAGGTTGCACACCCTCATCATAACGCAACCCATAGTAACAAGCGGAGCCGTCGCAAACCCATATTCTTCGGCGCCAAGCATTGCTGCAATAAGCACGTCACGACCATTCATGAGCTTTCCGTCCGTTTCAACAACAACCTTATCACGAAGACCGTTTGCGATAAGAGTCTGATGAGTTTCAGCAAGGCCAAGTTCCCATGGAAGTCCTGCATTGTATATAGACGTTGCAGGAGCTGCTCCGGTACCCCCGTCGAATCCTGAAATCAGGATTACCTGCGCGCCTGCTTTTGCAACACCCGACGCGACCGTACCAACACCTGCTTCAGAAACAAGTTTCACCGAAATTCTTGCATCTCTGTTAGCATTTTTCAAATCATATATAAGCTGCGCCAAATCCTCAATTGAATATATATCATGATGAGGCGGAGGTGAAATAAGTGATACACCCGGTGTTGAATATCTGGTTTTTGCAATCCACGGATAAACTTTCTTTCCCGGAAGATGTCCGCCTTCACCCGGTTTTGCTCCCTGCGCCATTTTAATCTGAATTTCATCGGCACTTATAAGATATCTTGATGTGACGCCGAATCGTCCGGAAGCAACCTGCTTAATCCTGGAGCATCTGTTGAGTCCGTCTTTGCCTATTGTCAGACGTTCAAGGCTTTCTCCGCCTTCACCGCTGTTTGAGCGACCGCCTATCATATTCATTGCAATAGCCATCGTTTCATGTGCTTCCTGGGAAATTGAGCCATATGACATGGCACCTGTTTTAAATCGTTTAACTATGGATTCAACACTTTCAACCTCATCAATCGGAATCCCCTCATCAGGATATTTAATCTTCATAAGTCCTCTGATGTTCATAGGACTCGTATCTTTATTAATTAATTTTGAATATTCTTTGTATAATTCATAGCTTCCCGTTCCTGTCGACGTCTGAAGAAGATGAATCGTCTGAGGATTATATAAGTGCTCTTCTTTTCCGCTTCTTGCCTTGTGGCTGCCGCAGCTGTCAAGCGTAGGGTCCACATCCAGTTCAAGTGGATCAAAAGCTTTTGCATGCTGACTGTCAATCATCTTTTCAATATCAGCTATTGTTATTCCACCAATCGGGCTTACGGTATTTGTGAAATATTTATCGATAACAGATTTATCAATTCCGATTGCCTCGAAAATCTTTGAGCCCTGATATGACTGAATTGTCGATATACCCATTTTGGATGCTATCTTTACTATGCCATGCAGTATTGCGCTTATGTAATCATCAACTGCTGCATAATAATCCTTATCAAGCATATCCTCTTCAATAAGCTGTCCTATTGTCTCCTGTGCAAGATACGGATTGATTGCACTTGCACCATATCCTAAAAGAACCGCAAAATGATGAACTTCTCTTGGCTCTCCGCTTTCCAGTATGAGTGACACCGAAGTTCTTTTCTTTGTGACAACCATGTGCTGATGAACTGCTGATACCGCAAGCAGCGATGGAATGGCCACATGATATTCATCAACGCCTCTGTCAGAAAGTATAATAATATTCGCTCCGTCTCTGTGTGCTTTATCCACATCTACGAATACTCTGTCAATGGCTCTTTCGAGAGATGTGTTCTTATAATATACAATAGGAATTGTAGCAACCTTATATCCCGGCACATTCATATCTTTAATTTTCAGAAGATCCGTGTTTGTAAGAATCGGATTATTAATCTTCATTACCTTACAGTTTTCTGGCTTTTCTTCCAGAATATTCCCGTCTTCTCCTATATATATGGATGTTGCCGTAACAAGTTCCTCTCTTATTGCATCAATAGGCGGGTTTGTAACCTGTGCAAACAGCTGTTTAAAATAATTAAATAAAGGCTGCGGTTCCTTTGAAAGTACCGGCAATGGAATATCATTTCCCATAGCCGCAATGGGTTCTGCTCCATCCCTGGCCATAGGGAGAATTGAATTTTTCAGGTTTTCATATGTGTATCCGAATGCTTTCTGAAGTTTCTGTCTTTCATCTTTTGTATATGAAGGAACTTTTTTATTAGGTATTTTAATATCCTTAAGATAAAGCAGATTCATATCAAGCCACTCGCCGTATGGCTGCCTGGTTGCATAATATTCCTTAATTTCATTATCAGAAATCACTTTACCTTTTACTGTATCAACAAGAAGCATCTTGCCCGGACGGAGTCTTTCCTTAACCAGAATCTTTTCAGGCGGGATATCAAGTACGCCGACTTCTGATGAAAGGATAAGATAATCATCTGTTGTCACATAATAACGTGACGGGCGCAGACCGTTTCTGTCAAGCACTGCTCCCATTTTATCTCCATCTGAGAAAAGAATTGATGCAGGACCATCCCACGATTCCATCATTGTTGAATAATACTGATAAAAATCCCTCTTGGACTGGGATATCTTTTTGTTATTTTCCCATGGTTCAGGAATTGTTATCATAACTGCAAGAGGTAAATCCATTCCATTCATAACAAGAAATTCGAGTGTGTTATCCAGCATTGCAGAGTCAGAACCTGTCTGGTTAACAACAGGAAGAATTCTCTGAATATATTCCTCCATACACGGGCTTGTCATATTTTCTTCACGTGCCATCATGCTGTCAGCATTTCCACGGATTGTATTGATCTCTCCATTATGAACAATAAATCTGTTAGGATGCGCTCTCATCCAGCTCGGATTTGTGTTCGTGGAAAAACGTGAATGCACAATTGCAATCGCAGATTCATATTTTTCATTTTGCAAATCACTGAAAAATTGTCTGAGCTGTCCAACAAGAAACATTCCTTTATATACTATTGTCCTGCTTGATAACGAACATACATATGTGTCATCACTTGACTGTTCAAAAACTTTCCTTGCAACATAAAGTTTTCTGTCAAAGTCAAGTCCCTTCTCGACATCTTCAGGTTTTTTAATGAAAGCCTGCATGATATACGGCATGCACTCCAGCGCTTTTGAACCGAGAACCTCCGGAGCTGTCGGAACCTTTCTCCACCCCAGGAATTCCAGCCCTTCTTTTTTTGCTATGACTTCAAACATCTTCATGTTCTGTTGTCTTTTAAGCTCATTTTGCGGAAAGAAAAACATACCTACACCGTATTCCCTTTCCCCTCCTATTTTTATTCCAAGCTCCTTTGCCACACCACTGAAAAATTTGTGGGAAACCTGAAGCAAAATTCCGACACCGTCGCCTGTTTTGCCTTCAGCGTCCTTACCGGCTCTGTGTTCAAGGTTTTCAACAATTTTAAGAGCATTCTCAACAGTTTCATGAGTTTTAATGCCTTTAATATTAACAACTGCTCCTATACCGCAGTTATCGTGCTCAAATTCCGGATTATAAAGTCCGTTTTTTTCAGCTTTTTCAAAAATAGTATCCTGGCCCATGTTACGTTTCCTTTCTTTAATTATATTTCATCTGTTTTTCAATTATAATTGCAAATTACATGTCTGTAAACAGAACAATCCTGGAAATTAGTCTTTTTTCGAGTTTTTTGTCACCTAAATTTCTTTAATTTAGTTGACATTTAAGACTATTTTTTATTATTCCCCAGTTTTGTTGGATTTTTTTCAGTGTATTTTTGCAATTAAAAATGAATAAAGGAGCCCGATTTTTTCGTCAGACTCCTTTGTCCGTTATTCAAAACTAGTTTGCTTTTTTCTCCCACTTATAGAAGCGGGGCTTATCACATTGAGATAAAACACAGTATACAACACTTTATTCTGTTTTGCAAAGTTTATTTAATTTTTTCATATCTATTCCCACAAGAACACTTCCATATGCAAGTGCTATTACATCAGCAACAACGCCTGCCCACAAAATTCCGTCAATTCCCATAAAAAGCGGAAGAATAAACATAAATGGTATCAGTGCAAGGATTTGTCTTCCCATCGACATTATAAAAGCCTGTTTTGCCTTTTCAACCGACTGGAAATAATGACTGGATACAACATTAAATCCTGCTACACAAAAGCCTCCGAGGAATATTCTCATTGCCTTTATCGCAAATGCTTTCATTACCGGATCGTTATCCCCGTATATGGATAAAAGGACATCCGGAAAGAGTTGAATTACTATCCAGCCTAATGTGGATACTGTTGTTGCTGCAACTACACTTTTTATGTACGCGCTGCGGACTCTTTTATATTTTTTTGCTCCATGATTATATCCTATGATTGGCTGTGCTCCCTGTGCAATACCGATACATGTTCCGAATAGTATCATGTTTGTTTTCAGGACAATGCCCATAGCACTGAGTGCCTGTCCGCCTGAAAGCTCAGCAGTCGCATAATGATTTAGCAGATTATTCATACATATCTGCATGAGTGCATTTGCAAACTGTGTTATAAAGCTTGAAACTCCAAGTGCGCAAAAAGCCATGCATAGTTTTGTGTCAGGAATAAGGTTCTCCGGTTTTAATCTTATGTTGCCTTTAAACAAAAGATAGCATATTACGATAACTGCAGTTAAAAACTGGGAAATAATTGTGCCATATGCAGCTCCCTCTATTCCCATGTTTTTAAGTCCGAATTTTTCAAGTCCACACATAAATGTGTAGTCAAGTATTATATTTAAAACACAACCCGAAACCATGCTTATCATGCTGACCTTAGGTGCACCATCCACACGCACAAAAGCACTGAGCCCGCTGCCAAGCGACATAAAAAGCGTTCCCATAAGAATAATACTCACATATGTTTTTGAATATTCCAAAACCGCTACGTCGCTGGCTCCGAGAAATTTAAGTATGGGCTCTAGGAATATCATGCATATAATGCTGAATGCTATTGAAAACACAACACAAAGAACAAATGCATTTCCAAGTATTTTTTCAGCTTCTTTTTCTTTCTTTTCGCCAAGCCTCACGGAAGCTAAAGACGCACCTCCGACTCCGATAAGCAATGCTATTGCAAGTGTAAATGTCACTACGGGAAACGCTACTGTTGTTGCGGCATTTCCATTGCTTCCAATCTGTTGTTGAATAAAAATCTGATCTACTATATTGTAAACAGCATTTATCAGCATGGCAATGATAGACGGGATTGCAAATTTAAACAAAAGCTTCCCGATATTTTCATAGCCAAGCGGATTTGCTTCTTTTATCGTCTGTACTTCTGCCATTTATTTATGTCCTTTCAAATCATGTTAATTTTAAGTCTGTCAATTTATGATTATATATATTGTCTTCAATTTATTTAACGATCTGCCTTGCAACATATACACCACTGGCTGATGCATGGGAAAGCGAATGTGTAACACCGCTTCCATCTCCGATTATATAAAGACCTCTGTATTTTGTTTCGAGATTATTGTCAATATCCACTTCCATATTGTAGAATTTAACCTCCACACCGTAAAGAAGCGTATCATCATTAGCTGTTCCCGGTGCAATCTTATCAAGTGCATAAATCATCTCAATAATTCCATCCAGTATTCTTTTAGGAAGAACAAGACTTAAGTCACCCGGCGTTGCCGATAGAGTCGGAACAACAAGTCCTTCTTCAATCCTCGCATCGTTACTTCTTCTTCCTCTCACAAGGTCCCCAAAACGCTGAACGATAACACCGCCGCCAAGCATATTCGACAGCTTTGCTATGCTCTCGCCATATCCGTTACTGTCTTTAAACGGTTCTGAAAAATGCTTTGAAACAAGAAGTGCAAAATTTGTGTTACTTGTCTTTCTGTCTGAGTCTTCGTAACTGTGACCATTTACTGTTACGATTCCATTTGTGTTCTCGTTTACAACAATTCCATTCGGGTTCATGCAAAAAGTGCGGACCCTGTCTTCAAACTTCTCCGTTCTGTAAACTATTTTGCTCTCATACAGCTCATCCGTGAGCTGTGAAAATATCACCGCCGGCAATTCAACCCTGACTCCGATATCCACACGATTTGACTTTGTAGCTATGTCAAGATTGTTGCAAATATGCTCCATCCACTTGCTTCCGCTTCTTCCAACGGAGATGATGCACTTTTCACACTCGTATTTCTTATCGCCGCATATGATTGTATATTTATTTTCAGTAATTTCTATATTATCTACGGACGTGTCAAAATAAAATTCTGCTTTGTCTTTTAGTTCAGCATATAAATTTTTAAGCACAATATAATTTATGTCGGTACCCAGATGTCTCACTGATGCATCCAACAGGCTTAATTTGTTTTGCAGACAAAGCTTTTTGATATCAGTTCCCGCCGTGGAATACAGCTTTGTCCCTTCTCCGCCGTGGCTCATGTTGATTTCATCCACATATTTCATAAGCTCCAGCGCTTCTTTTTTCCCAACATGCTCATACAGTGTTCCGCCAAAGTCATTCGTAATATTATATTTTCCATCCGAAAAGGCTCCGGCTCCTCCGAATCCACTCATAATTGAACAGCAGCTGCATTTAATACAATTCTTAATTTTAACTCCGTCTATCGGGCATTTTCTCTTTTCAAGAGAATGCCCCAGCTCAAAAACTGCAATTTTTAAATTGGGGTCCCTTTTAATCAGTTCATATGCCGAATAAATTCCACCCGGTCCGGCTCCGATTATACACACATCATATTTCATTTCATTCTCCATTCCACCATCATTTAACTTACGGTGCGTCCGATCGGTCTTTTGCTCATGCATACACAATTTCGGTTTGACCATTTTTCAGACTTTCATAGTAAAACATACATGCTCTTTCATGTCAAGATGCCTTCTTTTTTGAAAACTTTCCTTACCAATTTAAAAATCCGGTCTTTCTGATTTTTTCACCTGCATATTCTGCTCTGTAATTTAATTCTTCTCAACCCATCTATCAATCTGTCCGGTAACAACTGACGATATTGATTACCATATAAAAACCCATGTCTGGTTAAACTTCGGACATGGGTTTTACCGGCTTTTACAATTTTCTAGTTGTTCAAAAAGTCTTTGATTTTTTTGCTTCTTACAGGATTTCTTAATTTACGAAGTGCTTTTGCCTCGATCTGTCTGATACGCTCACGTGTGACATTGAATTCCTTTCCAACTTCTTCCAGCGTTCTCGGATGACCGTCCTCAAGTCCGAATCTTAAAATGATGACCTGACGTTCCCTGTCCTTTAAATCCTTGAGCAGGATGTCAATGTGTTCTCTAAGCATTACAGCCTCAATGCTCTGTTCCGGAGTTACAGTGTTATTGTCTGCAACAAAATCCCCGAGATTTGAGTCATCCTCCTCACCGATTGGCGTCTCAAGTGATGCCGGTTCTCTTGCTATCTGCATGATTTCAAGCACTTTTTCCTCTGTCATGTCGAGCGCATTTGCCAGTTCTGCAGTGGACGGTTCATATCCGAGTTCAAGAGTGAGTTTTCTCTGCATCTTGGACATCCTGTTGATTGTTTCCACCATATGTACCGGAACACGTATCGTCCTGGCATGATCTGCAAGTGCTCTTGTGACCGACTGCCTTATCCACCACGTTGCATATGTGCTGAGCTTGTATCCTTTTGTGTAGTCAAATTTCTCGACGCCTTTGATGAGGCCTAAGTTACCTTCCTGTACAAGATCCAGGAAACTCATACCACGTCCTGTATACCGTTTTGCAATACTGACAACCAGACGCAGGTTTGCCTCAATAAGTTTCTCTTTTGCTTTCGGGTCACCCTCTGATTTTCTCTTTGCAAGCTCAAGTTCTTCTTCTGCTGTAAGAAGAGGAACAGTTCCTATTTCCTTTAAATACATTCTGACAGGATCTTCTGTACCGACACCATCAAGCAGATCAACGGCATCAACGTCCACAATTTCCTCACTGCTTTCGTCAAAATTCTCATCATCCGGTTCAGGAACGATTTCATCATCTACCGGAAACTTACCATCGATACCGCTTATAACATCAATTTTATTATCTTCAAAATACTGATACATTTCTTCCGTCTGCTCAATACTTATTGAATCCTGTTTAAAGAAATTATTAATATCTTCTAATTCTAAAACACTTTTTTTGCTCTTGCCCAATTCCACAAGTTTTGATAATTTAAGAGCAAATTCCTCTTTTTCCATTCAATTCTCCTTTTTTATACGGGTTTTCCCCTTTCATGGTGCAACATTATACACAAAAAATCGGCCGGTGTAAAC
>X287_Common_Brushtail__coassemble_203_pt1 | contig 11902 bp, 10 predicted proteins | sample X287_Common_Brushtail__metabat2_low_PE_002 | metagenome-assembled genome bin X287_Common_Brushtail
GCATCTTCCAACGTATCAAAGCAAAAATAATCTTTGATTTTTTTGCTAATTCCACTACCATTATCTTCTATAACAACCGTCGTCTTACGATAGTTTTGTTCAATGATAATGTCCAAATTTTCTGCATCTGAGTGATCCATGACATTATTAATCATTTCGCTGAAGGTATACCTCCAAATTTCCTGTACATTCTGCGGAAAGGTTTTTATATGCTGAAGCAGACAGGCATTGAAAGTATATGTGTCTGAATCCAAATGACCGGCACTCCTATTTAAATGATATTCGAACTTTTTGCTGATAATTTCGTACTGATTTCGCTTTGTTCTGCAAATAATACCCTGGTCAACTAATTCATTAATATAACGATGCACCGTATTTTGATTGATGGAAAAATTTTCAGATACCGTTTTAGAAACACTTGAATCTTTTTGATCAATTTTTTCCAACAGATAAATGATGATGGATTTCTTTTTATCTTCATTAAAACGCATTTGCAAATATCTCCTTTTCGGTAAATATTGTGTACTCCTGCTTATGATTATAGTTTAGTGTTTCCTTTTAGTCAATAATTATTCGTTTTAAATGGCAAATCATCATTTTAAATAACGTAATTATTCGTTTTAAATTTAAAGTTATTCTCTCAAAATTAAGTTAAAACGAATATCTCGATTGAATATATGTTCACTTACACTTTTTATAACGTTCCCCATAACTTCAAAAAAATCATTGAGCTTAAGAAATTTTCTTTCAAGCTCACGCGTAATATATGACATGATGCGCCTTCGAATTTGCTGAATTTATGAAAATCTACAATGTATCATATTTTATCATATTTTTTACTATATCAAGTCTTGAATCTCCATCTATTATTTAATAATCTTGCACACTGCAGTATTTGCATATGTAAGGGGTTCGTCATGCAGGAAAAAAATTGTTCCGTCATGAGCAGTTTTCAGCTCTTCGATTATGTCTCCCTCATAAACATCCTGAATAAAAGCTATGGTATCGCCTTTTTTTACCTTATCGCCCACATTCACTGTGCTTTTAAAAATTCCCGCTTTTTCAGGACGAATTGAATACATATCATTATCTGTAAGGACTCTCGATATTTCTACAGATCTTTTATTTACGGTTCTTCCCTGAGTTCTGACACTGTCTTTGTTCCTGTATGCTGTCGGCTCAGAATTGCTCTTATCTGCTGCTATATAATCTGATTCTGCACCTTTTAACATTCCCTCTGCAGTCATAAATCTGATAACGCTGTCAACTGTCAGCTTTGCTCCTTCTTCATCTATCACACTTGTAGTTGTGCTGTAAAGACTATACGCTTCCGTTTCCCAAATCTGCCAGTTGTAGTTAAGTGTTGTTGTATCATAAGGTCTCGGGCTGCGTACCAAAACGTATGGCAATTCAAATTCACACGCTTTTTTCTCATTTTCAAAACCTGTTTTCATTATATTCACATGCGGAAGGTAACGACCCGGCATATAAAATGATGCAAACTGTATGCCAATACCATATTTTGAGACTACATCAAATACACCTGCTGCAATTCGCTGAGTCGTTTCCCCAAGTGAATAACCCGGAAACATCCTGTTAATATCCGTATTATCCGTAGGCCAGAATCTCTTTCCTATATTCATTGAATGCGGATTCAGGGAAGGAATTACAAGAATTTCATTATCTTTTTCAATAGTACCCTGTTTTTCAAGTTCCTTAAGCTTTTTAACAAGCATTGAGCACATGTATATCTGCTGAAATTCATCTCCTCTTAAGCTCCCGACAATCGCCATACTTTTATTCCCGTTTCCGAAGCGGTATCCTGTGATTCTGAAATCGTCGCGATAGAGCGACCGTATTTTAAAGATTTCTGTTTTCTCCATTTTTCTGTCCTTTTATAATTAATGTCCTTTAAATTTTCAGTGCTTTAATTCTATTTGTGAAACGTCTCACTCCACTTTTTCTGACTCATTCTCAAGATTCTGGCAAGCAGAGAACCTTCTGAAACCACCGGATATTCTCTTATAGTAAAAAGAAGTCCGTTCTCCGGTGCCTGTGTTTCTGACAGAACTTCTCCATGCAAAGGATCAATTATTCTGCCGATGCACTGTCCTTTTTCAACCCATTCACCATGACTGCATTCCTTCATAAAGATTCCCGCCACAGGTGCATTCATAAAGCTGACTTCATCAGCCCTGTAGCTGATAACCGGTCTGTGTGATATTTTAACAGGACCGGTCCATATGCCAAGCGTTTTCATCAGTGAAAATATCCCATTTGTCAGTTGTTCACCATATTCCTTTGTCACGCGCATTCCAACGCCCATCTCCACTACAAGTGTCGGAACATTCCTGCTGTTTAGGCTGTGGGCCAGTGTAGACTCCAACACAGTGTTTGCTCCATGTATCCATACAAAATCCACATTTGCCTTGCATGCATATGGCAGCAGCATGTCTTTATGCAACTCATTAATGCGAATTTGCGGCATTTCCGTCAGATAAATATTGCTCGCATGAATATCAACACATAAATCGCTGTTCTCTAAATCTTTTATGATTCCTGCTGCAAGATACTCCGTCATCGAACCATCCGAAGATCCCGGAAAAATCCTGTTCATATCGAGGTCAAATACGGGGATGCCTCTCGTCACGGAATCGATCCCTAAAGGATTCATTGCCGGATAGACATCCACAATCCCGTTTAAAAATTCAGGGTTTTCTTTTATTCTCCTGATTACCTCATAACAGACAAACTGCCCCTCCAGTTCATCGCCATGTATGCCCGTCACTATACTTATACGTTTTTTCCTTCCATCATTCCTGTGAATATTCTTTTTTTCATCCGATGTGATTCTGTTTTTCCATATGCTAAGTTCCTCATCGACCGGAAGCATTACGGACGCTGCCTTTTTTATCATCTCAAAGTCCTTTCACTAACTTTTTTATGTTTTCACCTGCAAATTCTTGTATCTCATACCATTCTTAATTTAAATCCCCTATTATTAAATTCAAGACCTATTCGCAGGTCTTGACATGGAATTATATCACCCATCCCTTCAGATACCGGAGTTATCTTAAATCTGGTATTATATTTTCTCTGTCATGCTTCAGGCTCCTCCACCCTTACCGAAACTGTCTGAGTCTGTGAAGCACACCCCACAAAGACTCCTCTGTTTATTTGGCAGTCATCATAATCCCTGCCGTGGGATATTTTTACATGACTGTCATTCACTTCCGTCAGATTTGTCGGGTCCATTCCATACCAGCGCATATTATCATAAATTTCCACCCAAGCGTGACTTGCGCCTTCACCGATAAGCATACCGACAACATACCTGCATGGTATCCCTGCTTTTCTGCACAGTGCCAGCATAATATGAGAATAATCCTGGCAGACACCCTTTCTTCCCTTCAGGGCTTCTTCTGCACTTGTGTTAACTTCTGTTGCACCGGGACAATATTCAATCAGGCTGTTTACAGTCTGCATAATAATCCTGCTTTTCTCAATGTTGCTATACGCATCTGCAAGATTCATTAAATCGTACACCTTTTTGAGTTCCGGCCCCATATGCGTGTACTTTGACGGAGCCTTGTAGACGCCAAGCCTGTGTTCATCTCCTGCATCAGTATATTCACAAAGACCCAGCTTTGCTTTTCCCGTCACCATCACCCCAAATAGCGTGTGCGAATTTTCAGCATTTCCATAAATATATTTATTACCGAAATGATCAGTTCCCTCAACAAGAAATTCATTTGGCTCTATCTGTGCATTCATTTCAATTATTTCCTGTCTGTTGTCAGAAATAGGAAAACAACATACAGTGAACCGGTGATTTCTTACCGGTTCGCTAAATTCAATCTGTAAATTATAATCAAACGTAACTGTTCTCAAGTTAAACCTCCATTCAAAACTCACTCCTGTGAATTCTGGTGTGATTTTAAGTCAGAATTATTCCCCGTCTAATATACGATCCACTTCAAAAACAATTTTTTTATAATCCAGTTCTGATTCCTTAACAAGTTTATTTAAATTTACGATAACCTGAGGATTATATTTAATATTGCATCTTTCAATCCTGCCGCTCAGGCGATGTACCTCTCTCGTAACGTCTTCTCTGGGCATTTTTAATCGACCATATAAATCAATGCGCTCCACTCTTTTGCCGACTTTAATGAGATTTCTTGTGTTTTCATCTTCAATGATATCATCAGTGCATCCCCAAAACGCCAGAATATTATCAATTATTTTCTGAAATTCTGTAACTGGTGCGTTACTCATTGAAGCACGGTTCATTGCATATATTGCAAGCTGAATGTACGAAAGCGAGTCACTTCCGATTTCTTCCCTCAGTTCAATGGCGTTGTCATATGCCCGGTTTAAATTGTTTCTGATGGAGTCCGGATTGTTCTCCCCAAACGGATATTCCCATAAGAATGTATCCGAATCCGGATAAATGTTGGGAATATCGAACTGAACGCAAAATTTTTCGTATTCAGCTCCGACCTCTATCATTCTATCATAACTTTTCTCAAAATACAGCAACGTTGTGTAAACTCTTTCCGTATATCTGCCAAGCCAGTACAACCTGTCCGTTTTTATTATTGACTTAATACCCATGTGTCTTTAAATCCTCCTCCCTGCGATGAGTTAACTATGAATGAATCAGGATTTCTGGAAAAACGTGTAAGTCCGCTCTTCCACACGACAGGTTCTTCAGCACTTAATACAAATGCCCTCAAATCAGCTTTCCTGGAAACTTTTCTGCCGTCTTCCATGATATCTATATTTTGAAAATCTATTACTTCCTGCGCTATAAATCGTCTTGGCTCCTTTTTTAACAGTTCGATAAAATCTTTTTTCTGCTGACTACTCATGCCGCTTCCAAACTGAACACCGTATCCGCCCGCCTCAGCAACATCCTTCCATACCAGCTCATCAAAATGCTCCAGTGAATATTTCATATCTTTCTCATAAAACGGAAGATAAGTCGGTGCATTGTTCAAAATTGCTTCTTCACCCAGATAGTATTTAATCATTGCCGGTACAAAATAGTAGATTCCCTTGTCATCTGCAATTCCATTACCAGGCGCATTGAGCAGCGCAACATTACCTTTACGGTAAACATCCATAATATGGGGCACCCCGATCACGGATTCAGGATTAAAGTTCATCGGATCCATATATTCATCCGAAATTCTTCTGTACACTGCACCAACCTGTATTTTTTTACCGCTGTAATCGATAAAATATAAATGGTCATTTTCTACAACCAGATCATCATATCCCACAAGAGGCACCTTAATCCTCTCGGCAAGATATGAATGCTCAAAATATGCTGCATTATAACGTCCCGGTGTGAGTACAACCGAAATTCCTCCGGTATTCACATATTCCATCACATGCGCCAGCAGTTCGGCATAATTTCTGTTATCCTCAATGTGACAGTCACGAAACGTCTGAGGGCTGCTTCTCCTGCACAATTCTCTTGCAATCATTGGATAAGATGCACCTGACGGAACCCTCAAGTTATCCTCAAGTATGTACCATGTTCCGTCTTTCGCCTGCACAAGGTCAATTCCTGAAATATGTGAAAACACATCCTTTGGTGCGCAAATCCCCTCGCACTGTGCAGCATAACCGCTTGCAGCATATATAAACTCCTCCGGAATCACTTTATCCTTAATGATTTTTTTATCGCCGTATATATCTTTTAAGAACAGATTCAATGCCCCAACTCTCTGCTTCAGTCCTCTTTCCAGATTTTCAAAATCTTCCCTTGTAATCACTCTGGGAATCGCATCAAAAGGAAACAACTGCTCCTTAAAAGTGTTGTTTTTGTATATTCCAAACTTTACTCCGTACCGTGCCAAAAGCTCGTTAATCATATCCGCTCTTTCATATAAATCTATTTCTGCCATAACAACACCTCTCATGTTTTTCCGAATTCCTGTGCACTCAAAAAAGGAGCCGACAAAAATCTGTCAACTCCTTCGTTCACATTAATAATACTAAACACATTATTTAAAAATGTCAAGATATAAATCTACTGCAAATCATATCCGATTTTTCCTTTTTGATATACGGTATCCTGTATACAGAGCTATCTGTCTTAGCAAGAATATGAACAACACCATCCATAACATTAAGTTTCCTGCTTATTAGACCCTGATGAAAAGTAATAAACTGTATCTTTTTATACTTTACTATGGTATAACTTGTGCCAAAACTTCCTCTTCGCACTCCAAGGTACTTCGAGCTTATGCTGATGCCTTCTGTATAATAACTTATAATTTCTGATAAAAGCTTATATATTGCAATAAAAATTCCGCACACAATCATCACCCTGAAATATCCAAAATCAAGGTTAAATGCAACAGCTGCTGCTATTCCAAGCACAGCACAACAGATAAGAATATTTTTAAATAAAATTATCCACACACTTTTCGGCTGTTTTTCGCAGTCAGTTTCCAATGCATCTGAAAACTCCGGCAACAGCTTATTAACCGTTGCAAGCAGTTTATCTTTTTTACAGTAAAGAACAAAATATGTATTTTCGTTTTTTTCATCACCTATCCCGACATTTACAATTTCTGCCGAGTACATGCCTAAAATCCTTGCTAAGACAGTCTGATTTATTACAAGTGCATTTATTTTATCCACAGGAATTGAAAAATCAGCCTTTTTAAACAAACCATATTTTATATTGATTTTATCTTCCACTCTTTTGCATCTGAAATCATATATCTTAAACAGGTTTTTCACCTGTCCCATTGCCACAAGAACAACATATAATATCCCTGCAAATACAATTATAACCATTGTTCCGATGTCCGCAGCACTTACTATTCCATCCATGATTTCACAAATTGCAAGTACAAACCCACATATTCCGCCAAACAGAACCAGAGTCGCACCAAAGCCTACCGAAAAAAGTCCGTTAAAAAGAACATCTTTCAAATCTGCCTTCACATCATAATCATTTTCACAGGAATCATCATTGATTTCTTTATCACCGACAGGCTGCTTTTCTTCGCAATTTAGTTCAGCTGTTTTCTTAACAAGAAATGCCTTTAGCTCTTCCGCTTCTTTTTTCTTTAAAATAATTTTAATGTCTGTCTCATTAGCCGTAGTCATGCTGTTGGTGTTAATTTTCAGATTACATGTGCCAATCAGCATTTCAAAAATGTTTCGTTCTGCATTTATATTTGATATATTTTTAATTCCGATTGTTGCTTTTTTTGAAATCAAAGTGTTTTTTTCAACGCTTATCGTTTCCTCATCAAGAACAATCCATGTTTTAGACCACACCCGGAGTCTCCATACCATATACAAAATAAAAGCCACTATTAAAATACCTGCGCCGGCCAATATATATATGGCATCAACCGAATCCATATTTTCCCACGGTTTTGACATAATAATTTCTATTAAATCGTCTGCTAATTCAAACACAATGAGCATTATAATAACTAAAAATCCTTTAGCCTGCTCTACAACAGCAGAAATATGGTTTCTGAATCTTTTTGTTTCCATACACACACCCTAATTTTCCCTTGCAATATCGTTTATTCTGTTCTTAAGTGATTCTACAATTGCTTCTGCTTTCTCAACCTCCAGAAACCTGATTGTTACATCACCTCCGGCGGTTGTTACATTCACTTTTGCAACTCCGCACATTTTATCGATAGGTCCTCTCAAAATCTGAATTTTGTGAATCCTTTCAATCGGTACTATATTCCTTTGGGTATAAAAATACCCTTCTACGATATCGATGGACTCTTCATCAATCTTATATCTGTATCTGTGATAGCGGAAAACCGGACTTACAATTGTCCAGATAATTATAAATATAGCCAGCACACCTGCAATTACATTTGCAATCGTCATCCCATCCGGAATAAAAAGCAGGACAACAAACGCTCCATCTGCGATAAGACCTAAAGCAGCTGCTATTATTGCTGCTATATACATATTTTTAAGTGCTTTTTTCGAAAGTTTCTCGTACATGACTTCTCCTCCGTTTTATTTACAGCATTATACCATGGCTACTGTACCATTGTATACCCTAATCTCTTTCAAAAATGCCCCTCTTACCTAACGGTTCAGTTGTGACATTCACCAAATAAAAACCGCAACCCCTGATTTCTCAAGGGTTGCGGTAAATTTTACTTTTATTTGGTTCTGCCAAAAAAGATTACTCAATGATAGTAGCAACTTTTCCTGAACCTACTGTACGACCGCCTTCACGGATAGCAAAGCCAAGACCCTGCTCCATAGCGATTGGATGAATAAGTTCAACTGTGATTTCTACGTTGTCACCAGGCATACACATTTCAACGCCTTCAGGTAAGTTACAAACACCTGTAACGTCTGTTGTTCTGAAATAGAACTGTGGTCTGTAGTTGTTGAAGAAAGGAGTATGACGTCCACCTTCATCTTTTGTTAAAACGTAAACCTGACCTGTGAATTTCTTGTGGCATGTTACTGTACCAGGTTTTGTAAGAACCTGTCCTCTTTCGATTTCGTTTCTCTGAACGCCACGAAGAAGAGCACCAATGTTGTCACCAGCCTGTGCTTCAGGAAGAAGCTTTCTGAACATTTCGATACCTGTAACAACTACTTTACGTGTTTCTTCTTTAACACCAACGATTTCAACTTCTTCTGAAACTTTAAGTGTTCCTCTTTCTACTCTACCTGTAGCAACTGTACCACGTCCTGTGATTGAGAAAACGTCTTCAACAGGCATAAGGAAAGGTTTGTCTGTATCTCTCTGTGGATCAGGAATATAATCATCAACTGCTTCCATAAGTTCAAGAATCTTATCGCCCCATTCTGAATTAGGATCTTCAAGAGCCTTAAGAGCTGAACCCTGGATGATAGGAATATCATCACCTGGGAATTCATACTCATTGAGCAGTTCTCTGATGTCCATTTCAACTAATTCAAGCAATTCTTCATCGTCAACCATGTCGCATTTGTTCATGAATACTACGATGTAAGGGACGCCTACCTGACGTGACAAAAGGATGTGCTCTTTTGTCTGAGCCATAACACCATCTGTTGCAGCAACAACAAGGATAGCACCATCCATCTGAGCTGCTCCTGTGATCATGTTCTTAACGTAGTCAGCATGTCCCGGGCAGTCAACGTGTGCGTAATGTCTTTTCTTTGTTTCATATTCAACGTGAGCAGTTGAGATTGTGATTCCTCTTTCTCTTTCTTCCGGAGCTTTATCAATCATATCGAATGCAACTGCTTCGCCAATTCCTTCTCTTACCTGAAGAGTTTTTGTTATAGCTGCTGTTAAAGTTGTTTTACCATGGTCAACGTGACCGATTGTACCAATATTACAATGTGGTTTTGTTCTTTCAAATGTAGCTTTAGCCATTTGTAATTCCTCCTTAAAATTAAGTTCCCACCGCATGGGTAACATAGATAAACTGATTATATTTCATATTATTGATAATTTCAAGCAAAATTTTTATTACTTTGCTCTTGTAGCGATAACCTTTTCCTGAACTGACTTCGGCACCTGTTCATATTTTTCAAAGAACATTGAGTAGTTACCACGTCCCTGTGTTTTGGAACGAAGGTCTGTTGAGTATCCGAACATTTCAGCAAGCGGAACATAACCTTTGATCATCTTTCCACCGCCGATATCCTCCATACCCTCAATACGTCCGCGTCGTGAGTTGATATCGCCGATTACATCACCCATATAATCCTCAGGTGTTGTAACTTCAACTCTCATTATAGGCTCAAGCAGTACTGAACCGCCTTTTGCCATAGCGTCTTTAAATGCCATAGATCCTGCAATGTGGAATGCCATTTCACTTGAATCGACTTCATGATATGAACCGTCGAAAACTGTAGCCTTAACACCAAGAACAGGGAATCCTGCAAGAATACCTGATTTTGCTGCTTCTTCAATACCTTCTCCGACAGCCGGGATGTATTCCTTAGGAATTGCACCACCAACTATTTCAGAAACAAATTCAAATGTCTTTTCAGCATTTGCATCCATTGGCTCAAATCTGACTTTACAATGACCATACTGTCCACGTCCACCGGATTGCTTAGCATATTTACTGTCGACTTCAACTGTCTTTGTAAATGTTTCTTTGTAAGCAACCTGAGGTGCGCCAACATTGGCCTCTACTTTAAATTCACGAAGAAGTCTGTCTACAATGATTTCAAGATGAAGTTCACCCATACCTGAAATAATTGTCTGACCTGTTTCGTGGTTTGTATATGCTCTGAATGTAGGATCTTCTTCAGCAAGTTTTGCTAAAGCTTCACCCATCTTACCCTGACTTGCTTTAGTCTTAGGCTCAATTGCAACATCAATAACAGGTTCCGGAAATTCCATTGATTCCAGAATAACTGGATGCTGCTCGTCACAGATTGTATCACCTGTTCCGGTGAGCTTGAATCCGACTGCTGCTGCAATGTCACCTGAATAAACTTTGTCAAGTTCTGCTCTCTTGTTGGCATGCATCTGAAGGATACGGCCAACTCTTTCTTTTTTACCTTTTGTCGCATTTAATACATATGAACCTGAGTTCATTGTTCCGGAATAAACTCTGAAGAATGCAAGCTTTCCAACAAATGGATCAGCCATAATCTTGAAAGCAAGTGCTGAGAAAGGCTCTTCATCCGATGAATGTCTTTCCACTTCATTACCCTCCATGTCAACACCCTTAATTGCAGGAATGTCTGTCGGAGCCGGCATGTATTCGATGACTGCATCAAGAAGCTTCTGTACACCCTTATTTCTGTATGCTGTTCCACAGCAAACAGGAATAATTGTTCCTTCACATGTAGCTTTTCTTAAAGCTGCCTTTAGATCTTTTATTTCAAGTTTCTCATCTTCAAGATAAAGCATCATTAAGTCATCATCTGTTTCGCAGATTTTTTCAATCATATCTGCACGATATGTCTCTGCTTCGTCTTTCATATCTTCCGGAATATCTACGATGCTGATATCCTCACCTTTTTCATCGTTGTAAATGTATGCCTGCATTTCAAACAAATCAATAATTCCCTTGAAATCATCTTCTTTGCCGATAGGCAACTGAAGAGGCACTGCATTTTTACCCAATCTGGTTTTAATCATATCTACTGCATTGTAGAAATCTGCACCCATAATGTCCATCTTATTGATGAAAGCCATACGTGGTACATTATATTTGTCCGCCTGACGCCAAACGTTTTCTGACTGAGGTTCTACACCGCCCTTAGCACAGAATACACCGATAGCACCATCAAGCACACGCAGTGAACGTTCAACTTCAACCGTAAAGTCAACGTGTCCCGGTGTATCAATAATGTTGATACGATGCTCCAATGCACCTGCTGCAGGCTTATTGTGATCCTGTAATGTCCAGTGACATGTTGTGGCTGCGGAAGTAATGGTAATACCTCTTTCCTGTTCCTGCTCCATCCAGTCCATGGTTGCAGTACCTTCATGAGTATCACCTATTTTGTAATTAACACCGGTATAATAAAGAATACGCTCTGTTAATGTCGTTTTACCGGCATCAATATGAGCCATAATACCAATATTTCTGGTTCTCTCTAATGGATATTCTCTTCCAGCCAAGGTTGTTCTTCCTCCTTATTTTTGTACATTCTAATAAGCAATTAGAAACGATAGTGAGCAAACGCTTTGTTTGCTTCTGCCATCTTGTGCATATCTTCTTTCTTCTTAACTGACGCGCCAGTGTTGTTTGCTGCGTCCATAAGTTCATTTGCTAATCTTTCTTCCATTGTCTTCTCGCCTCTGTTGCGTGAATACAATGTAATCCAGCGAAGTGCTAACGCCTGTCTTCTGTCAGGTCTTACTTCGATTGGAACCTGATATGTTGCACCACCGATACGTCTTTCTTTTACTTCGAGTACA
>X287_Common_Brushtail__coassemble_206_pt1 | contig 11797 bp, 7 predicted proteins | sample X287_Common_Brushtail__metabat2_low_PE_002 | metagenome-assembled genome bin X287_Common_Brushtail
GTCCTGAATATAGCATTGAGGGAAATTATACGGAGACAAACAGGCAGGGCAAAACCAGTGAAATACGTTTTGCGGGCGAGTTGAATATTACATTTGACAACGGAGAGGGAAATATCTGTTATTATGTTACGACAGACGGCAGCAATCCAAAAGAACTTGATGCGCAGAGAATGAAGCGAGTGGGGGCATATTGCTTAAACATCAAGAAAGACACAGATGTTCGCTTGTGTGGTGAGAGTGACAACGGGAAATATAGCAGTGTTGTTACATTGCAGTGCGTAAATGAGGATACAAAATATGAAGTAAAAATAAATCCCATGCAACATTTCAGCACGATTGAATATAATGGCTTGGCACCTGTTGCGGACTATAAGGTAAGTACTGTACTGCCGATGGATGCTGACAGCCTTACATTGTGTGTTGATTCTATCGTTAATTTGATGAAGAAATATCATGAAGTAGGAAATGCCGAGATAGTAAAAGGGTTACAGAAAGCTCTCGATAAGCTGGAGGAATGACGCATGATCACGGTGGTTTATGACAAAGACAGGCTTTATAAGGGAAAGGTTGATTCCAGACTTGAATCTTATAGCCAATATGTACAAATTTATACGGATATAATGGCTGCTTTGCATGAAAGTAAAGATTATTTTGTCGTCGTTACCAACCGGCAGATATATGGCCGTTTCAATGCTCTACAGGGATTTTATCCGACAAAATTCTGCCTTAAGCAGTTTTCTATCAGGTCAGATTTTAAGGAAAAATATGGAGTAGACATACCGGAATATATAACAGATTCCGATTTGTCAGCGGATGAATCATACAAGTTAGTGGATTTTACATCAGGAGAAAGCTTTGAAAATGCTGTTTTAAGGAAGTTTACGGGGCAGTTTTTCCTTAGTGACAGGTTCCCTTTTAGAAATCTCGCGGCACTTTGCAAAGACTTTTCACCCGATGTTCTTGAAGATGAGAATAAAATCATACTGCGAAAGGTCTTTCAAAAGCGCTTCAGTGAATTCTCAAAAGAGGCTTCCGGAAATTACGAGGACTTCATACTCACCGAATTTAAAGAAAATTTTGCTGATTTAAAGTCAAATGTAGCAATGTATTTGACGATATCCAATTATCCGGAACAATTCCGTGAAGATGTCCTTGGAAAGGATGTGAATAAATGCCTGGATCATTTTTCTGTATCAGGGGAAGCACCAGTACTTGATTCGGACGGAGAATCTGTTTACAGGAATTATGCGGATGCTTATTTACATCGTAGTGACGTGGACTTTACTGTTGCTTTGAAGGTTGTTTCAGGCAGATATTCATTTGAGTTGGAACAGGTTCTTGATAAAAAGAAGACATTTGGCGAGGGCGATATTCAGGACATCCAGAATAAGTTTGAAACGTTGTTTTTGGAAAATCCGGAAGAAAAACGCAGGGTTAAGATGCTGAAACCTCCGGTCGAATTGCGCAAGCCAGACGGCTACACTGAAATTGGACAGTGGCTTGATTGGGCAGTTGACAATTATTTGCCGTATCGGTTCTGGCTGGAGCTTACAGATAGAGTAGACGAAAATGCAGACAATTATTCTGCCATGTACGCTGACTGGATTTTTGAACATTACGATTCGCTGGTAAATAATTTTCCGGACATGATGCATAGAATCTTACCAACCCTGATGGGTGAGTTCAGTACCAATCCGCATTCTCTTGTGATTATACTGGATAATTTTAATTATAAATTTGAGGGGGAACTGGAGCGCTATCTTAACGACAGAAAATTTCAGTTGCAGGATTCAAAACCTGTATTGGCTATGCTTCCGACTGAAACGATCATCTCCAAAAGAGCGTTTTTCACCGGAGAGGCTTATAACTCTAATAAATCGAGCTATAAGGAGATTGTATCGAGCTGGGAAACGCAGACAGGGATGAGTATGAAGTATCTGCCGGATATAGGGAAATTGATGCAGATGACGTCTTTTGACGAGAAAGTTGTATTTCTCAATTATCTTCGTTTTGATCAGATGTTGCATGAAGACCTGTCTGGAAGCGCACTTCATATTGAAGACAGGATACAGAATGAATTAGAAGCACTTGTAAAGGAAATTGTTTCCCTGCTTAAGAAACTGGGGAGAGAGAAAGATACAGACATATATTTTATAGCTGATCATGGAAGTACAAAGATTTCTCCGGAACAGCAAAACCATATTGCCACACAATACTACAAGGATAAAGCGGAGGATTCCGATTACAGGTTTATTGCTGTCAAGGATTCTGAATATGAAAGGATTAAAACGGGAACAAGCGGTTTATGTTATGCGCTAGATAAATCACGGTACAGTACGCCGGATAATTATCTGATTGCGAAGAAGTATAATCGGTTCATTCGTAATGACATGAAGGGATATGTTCACGGAGGGATCTCTCCGGAGGAAAGCATTGTCCCGTTTATGCACTTTGCATATGACATGTTGCAGTGCGTAGATCCGGAGATTACGCTTCAAAATGATCAACTTAGGTTTTCGGTTAAGACAAAGCTTATTTTCCTGGTTAAAAATTTTAATGAATTTGAACTAAAAGATATTCAGTTTCAAATTCAGAATTCCAATATAAAATACACTTCTGCGGAAGCTGTTAATATAGATGGTTTTGGAAATATACTGGTCAATGTGCCGGACGCCAGAATAACAAAAGCTATGGATAAGCAGTACAATGAGACGATGTTTATTAAGCTGAGTTATGTTGCAAACGGCAGGAAGCATGAGCTACAGGTAAAAATCGAAATGCCGGTGAAATCTCTTCAATCAAAGGGCTCCGGATTGTCTGATTTATTTTAACGGGAGGCACGTATGACTAATTTTGAGCAAAAAGCATATGACCTGTTTGGCGAGGTCGTTATCAATAAAAATCTTATAAACAGCGCAGGATTTTCAGCGCGAGCCATCCCTACATATGTTGGAGAGTGGATTCTTTATAATTTTCTGGAGGATGGAGAACTGACAGAGGAATCCAGACAGAAAGTATCGGATTTCGTAAATCGGTATCTGCCACAAAAAGGGTTTAAAGAAGATGTGAAGAATCGCCTGCTGAATATGGAAACGGTTCGCTTGCTCGATGATTACAGTGTATCAGTGAATCTGAAAACTGGCACAAGGACATTAAAGATACCGTATCTTGATATGAATGATGCGGGAATTTCTCAGGAAATCGTAGATAATAATCGGCTCCTGTTGACGAGTGGCGTGTGGGGTGTGGCAGGCCTTATGTATGCTCCGCCGGAAAGCAAAGGGGAAAAAGGAAAAGTCTGGATGCGCTCATTCCGTCCATTTCAGGTCGGCGAGGTGGATTTGGAGTATTATAAAAGCTGCCGCTGTGAATTTACTACTGAAGAATGGATAGATTTTATTATTTCAAGTATGGGATTCAATCCGGCAATTTATAACGAACGGCAGAAAAATGTCCTGTTAACGAGATTGCTGCCGCTTGTGGAGTCTAGAGTGAATTTGATCGAACTTGCGCCAAAAGGAACGGGAAAGTCCTTTGTCTATGGCAATGTATCAAGGTATGCGCGTGTAGTTGGTGGCGGAAAAATCTCTCCTGCTGTTATGTTCCATAATAATGCGACAAATACGCCGGGGATTGTAACACGATATGATGCGGTAGTTTTGGATGAAGCGCAAAGTATACAGGGAGATGCAAAAGGAGAACTGATTGCTGGCTTAAAGGTTTATCTGGAAAGCGGTAAATTTAGCAGGGGCAATGCGGAAGCAGTAGCAGAATCCGGCTTTGTTATGTTGGCAAATATTACGCTGGACGAGAAATATGTGCCGGTTTATAAGGATGAGGGATTATTTAAGGAAATACCGAACTTTTTACAGGAGACCGCGTTTGTGGACAGGCTCCACGGAATTATTCCAGGATGGTACATGCCAAGAGTTTCTAAAGATACACCTTCAGTGACGCATGGATTTAAGGGAGATTTCTTCTCGGAGATTCTTCATAATCTGAGGGGAGAACCACAGTATACGGATTATGTCAACCTGAACATGCAACTGCGAAACTGTAATGATATGAGAGATAAAAAAGCAATCACAAGGCTTGCCTCTGCTTATTTGAAACTGATATTTCCGGATTTGCATGTTTCACAGACGGAATTCAATAAATATTGCGTCCAGCCTGCTGTTGATTTGAGACAGCGGGTTCGGGATGAGTTGCATAAGATGGATTCTGAATATGCTGCGGTCAATATTCTTGTAGAGGAATAGAGAGTGTGCTATGACAGAGTAATCTATAACAAGTAAGGTTAATTTTGATGTAACGGGATACCCAAAAGTCCAAATGATCCACGCAGGAGGGAGATTGTTGTAATGAATAAAACCCATATTCAACAGATTTTTGCGCATTACATAGACAAGTTTGATACTATCAATGATCAGAAAAACCGTGAATATTATAAATGGCTTGTGGCGAGGAAGTTTCGTTGCTTGATGGATGAAGCATTGGCTTCTGATGATGATAAATTTGCGGAAGCGTTGTATAAGGCAAAGGTAAGTACTGAGAATATTATAGATAGTTACACGCAGCCGTTCCACGGACTGGTAGAGTTTGCTCGTAGAGAACCGAACACGGTAAAGCGAATGTTCCTTGATTTATATGAAGATGATGGCGGAGATTTGGGCGTGCAACAGGAAAAAATTTCGTTTTTTTTCAAAAGCAGCCGTATCCTGTTGGAAAAATATTTTCCTGGAAGTTACCGGTATGAGCAGAACTCGCATTCTGTGTCTGCCTATCTGTTTTTATATGATCCGGATCATCACTATATGTACAAAGCAACACAGGCAGGAATTTTTGCAGACTGTATTGAGTTTTATGATGACTGGGGAACCGGCGATAATATAAAACTGGATATTTATTACAGGATGTGCGACTGGATCGTAGAACAGATAAAAAGCGCAAAGGAACTTCTGGACACTGATGCTGGGAGGTTTGCATTGCCAGAGGGGAATGATATGTTTCCAGATTCCGAGAAACACATGCTTGCATTTGACCTTATTTATTGCTGCTCTGTATACGATCTGTTTGATGGGATTTCTTTTAACAGACCGAAGTCGAAAGATAAGCAGCTTATAGTGGCAAACAAGAAAAAAGCGGCGGCATTACTTGAAGATTATAACAATGCCTTTGATGAAATGGTTAAATTAAGAGAAGCCGTGACCGCACTAGAGAGCTTAGTTGCGGTGGGAGCAAGGTTGATACATAAGACATGGGGTGAGGGAGAAGTTGTCAATATTATAAATGGTAATATGGAAGTGTATTTTCCGAAAATTGATTCTGTCAAAAAACTGGGGACTATTGTTGCGTTTGCGAATGGATTGGTATCACTTTTGAGTGAGGAGGATGACGCAGTAATAAAGAAATGTGTGCCGTTACTGAAACGGAAAACATCCATTGAGACAGCGGTTGGTTATACGGAACGGCAACTTCAACCGTATAAGGAATATTTGGAATAGATAATGGGATTAAAAGATTTGCAAAAAGAGAATGCAAGTGTTGTGTGATGAAATTAAGATACGTAAGTGATTGAGAATGATTTAACTGTTAAAGGAGAATTATGGCAGACAAGAGAATTAAGGCATCAATGAGCAAAATACGGTCTGATATTGCTCCGTATGTAAAAAAACATATTTTGGGCAGAGATACAATAGATGAGCAACATGTTAATCAAATCGCTTCTCTCCTCTTAAATCGTTACAGTAATGTCTCCATGTCACGGGGAATAGAGCCTGGAGCGAATGGTAAGCCGTGGCTTAAAATTGCGGTTAAGACTTTCCCGATTGGTGATGAAAAGGTGTATGAGGTTACTAATTCATCAAAACGAAAAACGAAACGGGACAATTCTGAATGGATAGACCGTATTGAAGAATATGAGGCAATGATGGACGATTAGTTTGTTTTTCCGACAGTAAGACATGAGGTGACCAGATGGAATTAAATTGTTGTATTTGCGGGACTAAGCTCGGAATGCGGAAAGTAATGATTCGGGATAAAAACTATCTTTGTTATGAATGTGTCAAGAAGGCAGGCTTCAATCCGCTTACATGGATGGGAAATCTTAAAACGGACAAAGAAGAAATTCTTAATCGGATATCGGACAAAGAGGCAGGAAGCGATAAGAACTTGGTGGATCAAACAATAAAAGAATCTTCTATGAAATTGTCCGTTTCTAAAAACGTCGGAAATATTTTTATGGTAGACGAGGATAATAAACTTTGGACATGTCAAGATCCGTTTGGACTTAATAAAGCGTCGGTACACAGGTTTGAAGATATCCTATCTTTTGAACTGCTGGAGGATGGAGAACAGATCATCAAGGGCGGGGTTGGAAGTGCTGACGCAGGCGGACTTGCATTTGGCGCTATAGGTGCTGTTGTGGGAGCGACTACTGGAAAGAAGAAATTGAAATCCACCTGTTCAAAGATGCGCATTAAGATAACACTGAACGACATCCAGCGTCCAGTTGAGTATGTTAATATTTTACAGATGAAAGTAAGTAAAAACTCGGTTGCATATAAGAAGGCAGTAAAGCAGGCAAATGAAATTCTATCGTTGTTGGAGGTTATGATACAGCAGAAAAATGATGTGACAGATTCTCCAGTGACAAGTGGAAGTGCCGCCGATGAAATATTAAAATATAAAAATCTTATGGATCAGGGCATTATTACAGAAGAAGAATTTTCACAGAAAAAGAAACAACTGTTGGGAATATGATATACTTTCGCAAAGGAGATAGATTTTATGATGGAATGCTTAAGTTGTGGCAAAAGGAGTGAGCAGTTACTATGCGCGGAGTGCCGCACAGATGATAAATTTGCTGCGGTTTATGAAACTATGATGCACTTTAATAGTGATGATTGCCAGAACGAATATATTAAAAGATTTGTAGAAAGTCTTGAAGATCCCACCCAGATAAGGGATGCTATTCCGGATATGATAGCTCTTTTAGATGCTGATTTATCGGATTATTATTTTTGCAGATATTACAAACAAATGAGAGATGGGCGCTTTGAGGATAATGCTGTCTGCTACGTTGATTCTCATGATATTGTCGAAGTGAAAACGCAGCAAGTTCTTTGCGATTTGTTGGATTTTTATATGCGTAATGATTTCGTTAAACCGGAAAAATGGTGCCAGATGATATCTGAAATCCCTGATTTGTACTGTGAATTGTACTATCGCGCAGCACAGTTTTTTGCTATAACTGGCGAATATAATTTAGCGGATCAGATTATAGAACATGCTTTATCTCTCTGCGCAGATGATGGATACGATAAATTCCTAATGTATTCAAAAGAAGGTGAGATTCAGAGCTTAAATAAATTGAAACTTGATAATGAACGTTACCGGACAAAAAAACCATATTGGCCGAATACAGAAGAACGCAGACAGAAAGTTGCTGAGATATATGAAAAAAAGGGTATTCCAATTCCTGGATCAAAAAGAATCGTCTCTAAGAAGAATAAGGTTAAAGAGAGCGATTTTGAACCTATTCGGGAATACTTAGGTGATTTACCGGATCAGTATTGTGTTTTTTGGTGTTCAGAGGCTTTTGGAATCACTGCGGCAAAAGGAATTTATCAAATAGCTGCTGCGAAAGTGGCACACGGTGAGATTATAGATTCCTTCCAAAGTTATATTCGCCCTTGGGATGGCACAGCCAGTATAAAAGGTTCTGCAAAAGATGCCGGTATTGATGTGGAAGTCTTGGATAAAGCCGATAGAGTAGTTGACGTAATGGAAAAGTTTTTTGCATTTGTCGGTACTGAGATTCTGGTTTCGACAGATGCACTTGGAAATCAGGCGAAACTTATTTCCAGGGCAGCCCGATATGCACAGATGAGGAAAATTCAAAATCAGTTTTTCGATCTGCTTGATTTTGCGGCGGATGTTTCCGAAAAATTTGATATGCAGAATAATACCAGAGAATATTTGCTGGAGCATTTCGGATTAAAAGAGGGAAAAGATGCCTTGGAGAAGGCAAACGTCAATGTCTTAATCTTCAAAAAACTGAAGGAGGTCGAATTGTTATGAATCTGACCGCTCAGCAGCAGAGTGCAGTAGACGAAATTGAAAACCATTTACAAATCATTGCATGTGCCGGTTCAGGAAAGACGGAAGTCATTACACGCCGTATCGCACATATATTGGAATCGCATCAAGATGTCAAGCCGGAAAATATAATAGCCTTTACCTTTACGGAAAAGGCTGCTGATTCCATGAGATCCAGAGTGTTGAAGGCGTTGGAAGAGAATGGTTATTCGGATATTAAATCTGTAAATGACATGTTCCTTGGAACGATACACGGCTTTTGTTATCAACTGCTGATGAGATATTGCCCTGATTTTGAAGGATTTAAGATTCTTGACACGGTTAAGAACCACCTGTTTATTTCTCGATATGCAGATTACTGTGGTATGACTGATTTGGATCTGACGCCAGGCCGGAATAATGTAAAATTGTTTGTTGAATGCATTGAAAAGATGGTGGATGATTACGATAACAGGGACACATGGGCAGAAAATCACATTAAGGCGTTTGAAAACTATCGGTCATGTCTGTTTCAACATAAGTATCTTGATTTTTCTCAGTTGATATTTGAAACCGTACAGCAGATTAAAAACTCACCGGCTGTACGAGATTATCTATCTTCTGTACGATATTTGGTCGTTGATGAATATCAGGACATTGACGATTTGCAGGAAAAACTGATCTCATGCTTTGCGGAAGCAGGGGCAAATATCTGCGTTGTTGGTGATGATGATCAGACTATTTACCAGTTTAGAGGAAGCAATGCAGAAAATATGATTCTATTTCCGCAACGTTACCCAAAAGTTACACAAGTGCGTTTGGAACAGAATTTTCGGTGTACACCTGGCATTGTGAATGTGGCGGATACTGTGATACAAAATAATGAAAGACGCATTGCCAAACGGATGGTGTCCGCAACAGACGATGTTCAAATATCTGAGATTCAGGCAAAGCGTTTCGATTCAGAGAAAGATGAGTACGATGCCATAGCAACTGAGATCGAGAGACTACACAGCAATGGCACTGATTTTGCGGAAATTGCCATTCTCATTAGAAAAAGTAAGTATGCAGCATCGATTTGTAATTCTCTGGATCTGCAGCATATCCCATATGAAACGAACAGCACAGAAGAATTTTTCTGTGGCGGATATTTCAGTAAATTTGTTGCAACTATACGGATTCTTCTTAATATAAATAAGGCTGAGCTATATGATTGTTGGAAAGATGACTGTGAGCCAGCAGCAATTAACCAGGGATTTAAATATTTGCGAATGGCAGCAAGAAATGGAGGCGACGCTAACATACTTCCGCTAAGTGGAATACTTAGAGAATTTTTGATGAGGGTAGGACTGTTAGATACGGACGAAAATGGACAGGAAGAAGTAACGGAAAACCTTGCAAGGATTAAGGTCATTTTGAATGATTATGATGAAATCTATGGAGATTGGCAGCTATCGGCACGGCTCACTGGAGTAATAAAGTTCCTTGATGAAGGTGCATCTGAGGAATATAAATATCATAATTTTAATGATAGCCAGAAAGACTGCAACGTGGTTCGTATAATGACGGTACATAAATCGAAGGGACTGGAATTTGATACAGTATTTTTGCCGGAAATGGAAGCCGGTGAGTTTCCGGCTTCAAATATAGGCGGCAGGAGATACTGGCATGTATTAGGCAGTCCTTTTGATGAAAAGAAAGATAAATATTCCGGAGATCTGGAAGATGAACGGAAATTATTTTATGTTGCTGTGACCAGGGCGAAGCGGAATTTGTTCTTGTATTATAATCTGTCCAAGAAACAGATATCGACTTTCGTTAAGGAGGCGGCAAATTCTAAATTCCTAAAGATTGATCCGGAAGATTTAGTGTTTGATAAAAATAAGGCGGGGCGCCAGGAAAGGAGTAGATCGAATATGTTTTATGGCGATTTTAATCAGGATCGGCAAGATTATTCTGAAGAGCAGCAGCGTCGGAAGATGGCGCAGAATGCCAGAAAGAAACTGATGGATTATTATGGAACCGCAATGCACGCCGGAATGCGGGCGGCAGGAGCAGATTTGGTACGTGTAAAAAAGTTAAGTGATGAAGCCGTGATTGCAGAAGCAAAAAAATACGGATTGATTTAACTACTACCACTATATACTTGTATTGAACATTTTAAAGGAGGAAAAAGAATTTAGTCTCACACATTCTGATGATGAGCCAAAATTTATGTAGAGTTGTTATTAGATCTAACGAAACATCTATAAATGAAACTGCTTTTGAAGGCTGTGAAAAATTGGAAATTTCATATGCTAATCAGTCCGTTGACCGTCATGGATTTATCGAAGGTAGAAATGTCTGATACGTAGAAAGTGCAACATACTGTTCCAAAACGCAATTTATGAATTTGATCGCGAACAGCAGTGAACATGGAGGAGATTATTGTGAGTAGAAAATTAGTATCATTTGAATTAACAACAAAAGAGGATATGTATTATTCTATTTTGAAAACCATCGGAAAAGAAATCTATGATAAGCCAGATCATTGGCCAGTGGAGGCGTATGATGATGGCGGTCATAAAATCATATTTGAAACAGTGGAGGCGTTAATTGATGACGTCCTTGAATTCGCTGGTATTTTACAGAAATATCTGTTGCAAGCTATTGAGAGTACCGAACCAAAGAAGGAATTTGCATATTTATTTAAAAAAGAGAGCCTCCAATTTGTGATAGAAGGGACTGCCGAATATACTTCTTCTGGAGAAAATTGCAGGTTTAGAATTGAGTTGAATGATGGTAGCCTTACAATTCAGGAATCAGAAAATTATATTTTCTTTGGGAGTATGTATTTTGCAAATTATGAGGCATTCAGCGCTACTAAGACCATCTTGTGTGATGATTTTAGCAAATTATGCAGTAAGGACGAGTTTGACGGTGACTGCGAATACTGCGTTACACATGATAAACTTTACGCTGATGAATTTCCACCTTACGGTAAGAAAATCTTTGCAGATAAGTATATGAAGGCCGGAGCAGTTTATTCTGTTGATGATATAGTCGACAAGGAACCGGATATTATTGAAGAAATTAATGAAGCAGATGCGGTGCTTGCCTTTGGTTTTAACGAAGGATTGAAAGTTGAAGGTGTGGGATATTCAATATCTATTCCAGACGGCTTTCAGTTCCAACAGAATATGGAAGTAACTGATTCGATGGCAACAACAACACGGGATTTTGTAGCGTGGTCTCCTAGAGAATTGGAACCTGACCAGTGGTCCGAAGCAGATGTGGCAATTTTATCAGCGGTTCAGGTTACGTCGGAAACTGTACTCCTTAACCCTGTTGAGTGGTTTGATAGAATTAAGGAATCTCTGTCATTTCTTGGAGAGGCAACGGGTTCTGAGGTCTATTCAAAATCGTTTAGCAATGATAATGTATGTGGCGGATATGCTGTGCAGCGGATCAGCGATGATTGCGTAAATTATCATTGCGTGGTCGGTGAAAATCAGAATGCTCACCAGTTCCGCATTATCATCAATAAGTCTTACTCGCAGCAATCTATGGATACAGCTGTCGAGTTATGGCTCAGGACAATGAAATGTAAAAGTGATTCTAGGATAAAGATTGAAGCTGCTTGTGAAAAGAAATTAGAAAAAAATGAATCCGAAGATAAGAAAGAACGATTAAGTAAATTGGAAGAACACAGGATCAAGCGAGAAAACGAGGAAAACCA
>X287_Common_Brushtail__coassemble_216_pt1 | contig 11568 bp, 9 predicted proteins | sample X287_Common_Brushtail__metabat2_low_PE_002 | metagenome-assembled genome bin X287_Common_Brushtail
CTTCAACTGAAAAATATGTTTTATAAGGCAGCTTCGACTCGGTTCTTTACAAAGCCTAAGAACCGAAACACCCATCTGTCACAGTTGGCGGCACAGTCAGTCTTGCTGATTCAGCAACGGTTTACATAGTAAATGACAATGACTCAACAGATGGTTCAACAGCTACAGCAACGGTTGCCTGGGACACTTCAAATGTAGACACAACTACGGAGGGCACATACACTGCAACTGGCACGGTAAGCTTTGAATATGATGGAGGAACTTATTCATTCACAGTTTCAGTTACTGTAACAGTAACTCAGGATCCAATTGAACTTGAACTCACAAATGGCGACTTTGAGCTTATGAGTAAATATGGCTGGACTTCGGAAACGGGTAATGCAACAGCAAATGTAAGTGCTAATGAATGGGCAACAAATGATACAACAAATTATTTGGATGTTTATTCAGAAGATGGTGACAGTATCGACATTTCTTATGCCATAGAAAGAAGACTTCCGGCAGGAACATATAAAGCAACTATTTCAGTCTCAGGTGAATTTACAAATGGTTTAACATTCTATGTAAACGGCACGGAAGTGAGTGAAACAACATCAGTTTCTGCTGGAACAGCATGGGATACATGGACCACATATGAAATAGAATTCACTTTAACTGAAGAAGCAGCTGAATATGATATTGTTATCGGTATATCAGGTGATTTAGAATCAGGTAATTATGTTGATCTGGATGATTTGAAATTATATTACATCTCAGGAACATATTCACTTACAGATACAGCAACGGAATATGAAATAACATATTTCACATCTACATTGTACAACTACAATACGGATGAATATAATGCTGCAACACAGGCATTGGCAGGTGAAGCTGCAACAACATCCGGTGGTTCGGGTGGCACAACTGTTAGTTTAAGTGGCGCTACAGTTTCATCTTCACCAAGTTATGGAAGTAGCAATAACGGCTATTATGGTATTGATTCTGCAAGCTCGAGTGCAATAGCGTTCAAGTCATTTGCCTCCTCACAAGTAGCGATGACAGTTACATACACACTTGAAATGTCAGCAGGCTCATATAACTTATCAGCATATGTAGACGCCATAACTGAAATATGGGCTACATCTGAGGTTACAATTTATCCGATTATAAATGGAACGACACAGGATACTGCGATTTATTCAGCAAGTTTTACAAATAATAATACATCTACTGATTATTCAGTAGGGACGGAATCAGATAGCAATGTAACTGTAGATACATACAGTGCATATAATTTTACAGTGGATAGTGATACAAGTAATTATGTCATAGGATTTTATATTGTTGTAACGGGCGGAAGCAGCATAGGAGCAACAATCGGAGGAATCACATTATCTTCAGGCACAGGCTCTACAAGCACATCCGGCACATATCTCAACGGTATCTACCTCATAGGAGATGATGCGATTACCGAAGGTGATGATACTGAGGATACGCTTGCCAAATATGCAGTATGGAACATGTATACAGGCTGGGATTACACGGGCTCCACAATCACTGACGGCGGCACAGGCGAAAACACATATTACAACCTGTTTGTTAATAGTGATTCTGACGTATTTGGAACCACAATAAATGATTTAAGTGAAGGCGATTACTCACGTCTTGTAAAAACAGATATATCTGATTCAGAGGACGGCGATATCTTCGCTGACGGAATGAATGAGGCCGGATTATTCACTAATAATACAACATATGAAGATACTGACGGAAATGTATACAACATCAAGGACATCTACACAAATGTGGGAATTCCTTATTACGTAACAGATGACGGATACTACATTTTCGACAGTGATTTATATGATGCATACTTCGCAGGTGGAGAAGCAGCAAATAACACAAATCTTGAAATCAATTTTGATAAGAAGATTATGGGTGCTGATTCTTCAGACGAAGGCGGTTATGATACACAGGGCTTCTTCCCATTCGATGGCGAAGATGATACAGTGGCAACATATCATTTCGGTATGAAGACAGAAACAGATTTCCTTTTCACAGAAGACGGAACAGTCAATGGAGAGGATATGACGTTTGAATTCTCCGGTGATGATGACGTTTATGTATACATTGATGGTAATCTTGTTCTTGATATAAGTGGTATTCATGATGCCATCACGGCAAGCATCGATTTCGCAACAGGCGAATGCTATATCTATGAAGGACAGACTGATGCAGTTGTACAGTCGGTATCAATGGGTGAATATTATGCGAGCCTGGCAGCAGCGCAGCTTGCAAGTACAGGTATTGAAAGTGTTGAAGATAATGGTGACGGAACGTACACTATTACATATGATGAAACTATGGTACACACTCTGAGTATTTACTACCTGGAGCGTGGTGAAGGTGCTTCAAACGCAATGATTAAATACAACCTCATTCCATATGCTTCACTGACAGTTGAAAAACAGGCAGGCGAAAAGCTGACAACAGTATTGGGTGAAGATTATGAATATGATTTTGTAATTCAGGAATACGATGAAAATGATGGTTGGGTAGATATCTTAGGTTCAACAGATTATGAACTTTATGATGAAAACGGAGATCTGGTTGGCACGTATACAACTGACTCAGACGGAACATTCAAGTTAAAAGACGGATATAAGGCAGTATTCACATCTCCGCTTGTTGGAAAAACCATAAGGGTTGTTGAAAATGACAATGGTCAGGATACTGTAACAACTTCAACAGGTGGAACAGTTACTACATACTGGTCGGCATCTGACGGCAGCACTTCAGAGATTACAACAGGAAAAATAAGTTCATCTCATGAAATAACAACAGCGGCAGAGTCATCGACTCAGGCAACGACCACAGTGGCAGACATTGAAAACTCAAGTCTGAATCAGGCAACCAATTATCTGTGGAACACGACATTTGACAGTGAAATCACAGGAAGTGCTTCAGATGATGGAGTTAACTATTACTACAGAGTAGAAAATTCAGAAGGAGCATCTTCTGTAACAGGAACGATTTCCAGAGAAATTTCCGGATCTACTGCCGGCAAAGCATACACAGTCAGCTTGCAGGTCAGAAGTTCAGTTGCAGGCGAAACGGGCATGACGCTGACAGCCAATGGCATTGATCCTTCAGTATCAGTGGATGCAGCTGACACATGGGAAACAATCACGATCGACAATGTTGTTGCAGATGATGATGGAGTTATCAGTATCGTACTGAGTGGTACAATAGCAGCCGGAGCGACCTTTGATGTTGATGATTTATCAGTGGTTGCAACGACAGATGAAGATTCTGATGGAACAACATACACATATACAGCTTACAACATGCTCACTCCAACGCTTGAATATTATGTATGGCTTGGAAATGAAGCAGCAATAGAAATCGGAAGTGATATTTCAGAGAGTGATTCAGATCTTGAATTCACAACAGCAGCAACAATCACAGCAAGAAGAACATCAGATACAAATTACAGTGCAACGTTGTCCGGCAGTATGGACGATGATGATTTCACACTGACATATCTGCAGAGTAAAGCAACCGGTGACTACACATATGACCTTACAGAGGATACAAATTCAATAATGGTTATCATTCACGTATATGATACAGAAGATGATATATTTGTTCTGGATTACGGTTTAAGTGTGAGTCTTTCAGACACAACGTATGATAATGGTCTGTTCTACAATGACACGCTTGATACAAGTAATACAGCTACAACAGCTTTGTATGAAGGTGTTAAGACAACAGACGGAACAGACTATGGTTATGACGACCTTACATTGACAAATGGTACTGTAACAGGTCCGAGTGAAGAAGCAGAGCTTGATTCAAGCAGCATGACAGCAACGGATATTACATACACACCGACAGCATTTATAAGTTCAATAGATGAACTTGATTATCAGGTACGTGTTCAGGATAGTGGAACAACAAGCTATGTTGAATACAAGACTGGCGTCACGATGAATGCATCAGCTCAGATAATGCCGGCTGAATCGGTTTATTATGAGGATAATTTTGCAACTATCACATATTCAGGTACAACATCAACAGATGGCACATCATCTGATTCAAGTCAGAGCAACAGCCTGACAACACAGTACGGATATGGTGAGGCATATGCCGATGACAGCACATATAGCAATGGTTCGGCGACGATAATGACGGCTGACGGAGTTAATACCTATGCAACCTTCAAGTTTACCGGAACAGGATTTGACATCTATGCAAGAACAAATTCAAGCACGGCAACAGTTTACGCAAGGGTATACAGCGGAACGGATACGACAGGAACACCTGTTGCAACAAAAGTGGTTAACACATTCTATCAGAATGGAGATTTATATCAGATACCTGTTCTCACAGTCAGTGATTTGAGCTATGACACGTACACTGTAATGTTGTATGCAATTGCAACGAGCAATCAGACAGTAATTTATTTCGATGGAGTTAGAATATACAATCCGCTTGGAACATCAGCCAATGCAACAGCTGATTACACGACGGCAACGTCGAGTGACGGATATCTTCTGAACGAGATAAATGCAACATATTCAGAAGTGAGAGGATTAATTCTTGGTACAGGTTACACAACAACATCTGAAACAGATGAAGCAAGCGGAGATACAACGTATACTGTTGAAGCAGGATCTGGTGTAGCAGCGTCACTTGTAACATATGATTCAACAGCAGTAACAGTTGGTTCAGGCGGAACAACAGTAACAGAAACATTTGAAGATATATCTTCCGGAACAACCGGAGATGTACAGTCAGTGAGCGATTACTACACGTATCTTGTGAGCGGACCTAACAACGAAACATATCTTGCATCAAATTATGCAGTTGCAGTGACTGTAAACGGGTATGACAGCACAGACGATACATACACATTCCAGGTTGGAGCAAAAGCGGCATCCGGAAGTGCAGAGCTCACAGCTGTAGTTCTTGATACAGTTGAAGATGAAAGCGGAACATCAACACAGGCAGTCGCAACAACAGTTGAAACAATTGAAACAGCTACAGAAATGTACTATGTTATCACAATGCCTGAGAGTGCAACAGATGACTGCGTGGTTCTTCTGATGAACACGGGCACAGGAACACTTTCACTGACAGACATTAAGACAAATGGATATACATATCTCAAATCTGACAGTGAGTACGGACAGGATATCAGCTATACTAACAGTGTAGCCTACACAGTAGCAAATTATCTTGCATCAATCACAAATTCAGGTGATGACACAACAGATACATCAACAGAAACGCTTACAAATTCAGCGCTTGCACAGACATCATCGGTAGTGGATAGTAAGTATTCACTCAGATTTATCGGAATAATCGACAGTCTTGATTATGATACGGTTGGATTCTTAATTACACTGTACGATGAAGACGGGAATGTGCTAAGTGAAGAAGACCTTAAGATGATATCAACTGTTTACACATCAATTAAAGCAAATGGTGTAACTTATTACGCTGATGCAACAAACAGTGGAGTGACAAGTGTTGCGGGTGATGCAAACGGATATATTTACACTTACACTTATAAGAATATACCGACAGGCAACGTATACTACTTCAGTGTGGCTAACTACACAAATTCAACCAGCGGAACAGAAGCACAGAGCGAGTATAAGTATTATAAGCTGGCAGGAGACGGTACGGTTTCTGTGGTAACAGAGATACCTACTACTGGAGGTGAAGAGTAATGGAAAGAAAGTCATATACAAAACCGGCAATACTGGTAGAGGATTTCAGAGTGAGTAACTATGTTGCAGGATGTGGAACGGTAGTTTCAAACGTATCACTGACAGATCCGTCAACCGGATGTCTGACAGTGGATATGCAGACATTATATAATGCATTTGGAACATTTATAGATGCACTTGGCTGTACTGAAGCTGCAGGTTCCGGGGACGGCAACGATGGATATTGCTATTTCACATATGCAAACTCGATTTTCACATCGTAGGATAATTAAAAAAACAATTTTCGCAACGCAAGCGAAAAAAACAAAACTCTGATAAGAATACTTGATTCTTAAAACAGAATAAAACTAAAATGGCGCGCCATCTTATGATGGCGCGTTTTTACATAATTTTCGCAAAATGTGATTATTGTAAAGATTTTGCCGGAAAATTGTGCTAATCATTGACTTTGAATGATAGCGGTGTTAAAATACTTTTGTTGCACATAAAGTGGAATGATTGCTTAAAATGAAAGCACTGTTCCTGCACAGGAACAAAAAGAGATTTCTTAACACGAAATCGTATAAAGGAGAGACAGAAGGTGCGTCGTCATAAAATGGCTGGCGTACTTTTTGTTTGCCCTGAAATGGAAGGCTTTTATGTAATAATAGATGGTTTTATGCTAAAATAAAAGCATTTATGTCATATTCAAGACTTGCTCGCAAGTCTCGTTATGAAAACGGTTTTCTTAAAAGTGAATAAGCATGTTGATTTTTTGTTTAAAATAGTGTAGACTGTCTGTAGTTAGTAATAACTAACTCATATATTGATATTATAGATATAAAGGTTGATAGTGAATGATAAATTATGTTAATATCAGTAAATCAGAGGGTAAATTCGAGGGATAATATAAATTTATAAATGTAAGGAGATGTTGAAAAATGGGGACTTTCATAGTTTTAGTAATATTAATCGTCGTGGTTTTCTTTGCTGTAAAAGGTGCCGGGAAAACAAAATGCAGTGGAGATTGCGCACATTGTGGCGGCAGCTGCAGTACCGGCAATGCTAAAAGCAGAAAAAAGATATCAGAAAATAAAAACGATATCAGAAAATAAAAACGATATCACGAATAAAAATGGAGTAAGTCTTAAATTTATTCTTCAACCCCTGTGGAAAGTTAAATTTTCACAGGGGTTTTTATATTTTACATTCAATTTACATAAGGATGGTTTTGGATTTTACATAAGGATACTATTCTTTAAAAGAATTAACATTATTGCGCAAATGAAGTTAATGAAAACATAATGATAATATTTTAAGGAGAATTAAGATGAAAAAGTTTTTAGCAATTTTATTATGCGTTGCTATGACGGCAACATTAATAGTAGGATGCAGTTCAAGTTCTGATTCAGATTCAGACACAAGCAGTAACAGTGGTAGCGAGAGCAGCAGCGATTTTGATACAAGCAGCGAAATTTCAGTTGTATCACGTGAAGATGGTTCAGGAACCAGAGGTGCTTTTGTAGAACTTACAGGCGTTGAAGAAAAAGATGCAGATGGTAACAAAGTAGATAACACAACAGAAGAAGCTATTATCGCAAACAGCACATCAGTTGTTATGACAACAGTTGCAGGTGATGAATACGCAATCGGTTATGTATCACTTGGTTCTGTTAATGAAACAATTAAAGTTCTCACAGTTGAGGGCGTTGAAGCTACAGAAGATAATATCAACAATGGTACATACACATTATCAAGACCTTTCAACATTATTACAAATGGTGATGTTGATGAAGTTACTCAGGATTTCATTGATTACATCATGAGTGAAGAAGGTCAGGCTGTTATTTCAGAAAACGGCTATATTGAAGTAGAAAATTCAGGAAGCTTTGCTGGTGGAGATGTTTCGGGTTCAATCGTTGTTGCAGGCTCATCATCAGTAACACCTGTTATGGAAAAACTGAAAGAAGCATATGAAGCAATTAATGAAAACGTAACTATTGAAGTTCAGGAAAGCGATTCAACCACAGGTATCAACTCAACAGCAGATGGTACATGCCAGATTGGTATGGCTTCAAGAGAATTATCTGACGATGAATTAGCTCTTGGTCTTGAGCCTACAGTTATAGCAATGGACGGTATTGCAGTTATTGTTAACACAGAAAACCCGATGGATGATATTTCAATCGATGCAATCAAAGATATCTTCTGTGGAAACATTACAACATGGGACGAAGTTCAGTAGATTAATCAGTAATTGCGCCGGATGACAAAATGTGATGAAGGCGCAGAATGGAGAAACATCATGGCAAAATTCAGAGAAACAGCAATGCGGTTTGTATTTATGATCGCTGCCTGCGTTTCAATTCTTGCAGTCGCACTTATATGTGTTTTCCTCTTTGCCAATGGCATTCCGGCAATGAAAGAAATAGGTTTTTTAGACTTTCTGCTTGGAGAAAAATGGAAACCGTCGAATGATATATACGGAATTCTTCCGATGATTTTAGGGAGCATATACGTAACGGCAGGAGCAATCATTATCGGTGTTCCCATCGGATTGCTGACGGCGACATTTCTGGCAAGATTTTGCCCAAATACGAAATTATATAACATTTTAAAGCAAGGTGTTAATTTAATGGCGGGTATACCTTCCGTTGTATACGGTTTGTTTGGTATGACGGTTCTGGTTCCCGCCGTAAAGAACCTTTTTGGCGGAAATGGAAACAGTATGCTGACTGCATCGATTCTGCTTGGAATTATGATACTTCCAACGATTATCAGTGTATCTGAAAGCGCGATTATGGCTGTGCCTAATAAGTATTATGAGGGTGCGCTTGCGCTGGGAGCAACTCACGAAAGAAGTGTATTTTGTACAGTTATTCCTGCAGCAAAGTCAGGAATCCTGGCAGGCGTGATACTGGGAGTCGGAAGAGCAATCGGTGAAACCATGGCAGTTATTATGGTAGCAGGAAATCAGGCAAGAATGCCAAAGGGAATTTTGAAAGGTATTCGTACATTAACATCAAATATAGTTATCGAAATGGGATACGCTGAAGGCCTGCACAGAGAGGCATTGATTGCAACCGGAGTTGTACTGTTCGTTTTTATACTTATAATTAACCTGCTGTTTTCAATATTAAAGAGAAAGACAAATACACAGTAATCGGCTTTCATACACTGCGGTCCTGCGTTAGCAGGCATGTATGATTAATTTGAAAGGCTTTAAGAGCTGCTCACAAATGGTGATATAAATGGATAATGAGATAAGTTTAAATGAAATAAATAATGCAATTAACCGGGTGACCTTCCGGCAGAGAATGAATCAGTATAAAAGAAGACCGGGTTCCTTCATTTTGATGCTCCTGGTTGTTATTGCCACAGTTCTTACGATTTTGGCACTTGGATTTTTACTTGTGTATGTGATGGTGAAGGGAATTCCGTATCTGACGCCGAGTCTTTTTGAATGGGAATATAATTCAGACAATGTATCAATGATGCCGGCGATAATCAACACAGTTTTAATGACTGTAGTTTCGCTTATCATCGCAGCGCCGATAGGAATTTTTTCGGCAGTATATCTTGTTGAATATGCGAAAAAGGGTGATAAGGTTGTCGCGGTCGTGAGAATTACGGCAGAAACACTGACAGGTATTCCGTCAATTGTATATGGTTTGTTTGGTATGCTGTTCTTTGTTTCAACTTTGAAATGGGGACTTTCACTTCTCTCAGGTGCTTTCACGCTGGCCATAATGATACTTCCGGTAATCATGAGAACTACGGAAGAGGCATTGCTTGCGGTGCCGCAGTCATACAGGGAAGGAAGCTTCGGACTTGGAGCAGGTAAGCTGAGGACGGTTATCAGAATTGTACTGCCAAGTGCAGTTCCGGGAATCCTTTCAGGCATTATTCTTGCAACGGGAAGAGTTGTCGGGGAAACGGCAGCACTGATTTATACGGCAGGAACAGTAGCGCAGATACCAAGCAGTGCATTTTCATCAGTAAGAACATTGTCGGTACATATGTACAGTCTGTCGAAGGAAGCATTACATACAAATGAAGCATATGCAACAGCAGTAATTCTGCTTATACTGGTTATTTTAATTAATTTTGCCTCATCGTTTATTGCCAAGAAATTTTCAAATAATGCGCATGATAACGACAGGTAAAAGAGGAGTACAATGGGAACAAAATTTGATGTAAAAAATTTGAATTTATATTACGGAAAATTTCATGCACTTAAAGATGTCAATATGGAAATTCCGGAAAAAAAGATCACGGCATATATCGGACCGAGCGGGTGTGGCAAATCTACACTTTTAAAATCATTAAACCGCATGAACGACCTCGTAGAAGGTTGCAAAATAACCGGTGAGATAAAGCTTGACGGTGAGCCGATATATGGAGATATGGATGTAAATATTTTGAGAAAGCGCGTCGGAATGGTCTTCCAGAACCCAAATCCGTTTCCGATGAGTGTCTATGATAACATAGCATATGGTCCGAGAACACATGGAATTCGTTCCAAAGCCAAACTTGATGAGATTGTTGAGGCGTCACTGACGCAGGCAGCAATTTGGGATGAAGTTAAGGACAGATTGAAAAAATCAGCACTTGGACTTTCGGGCGGGCAGCAGCAGAGACTCTGCATTGCAAGAGCGCTGGCGGTAAAGCCGGAAGTGATCCTTATGGATGAACCGACATCTGCGCTGGATCCTATATCAACTTCAAAAATTGAAGATCTCGTGCTTGAATTAAAAAAAGATTATACGATCATAATAGTAACACATAATATGCAGCAGGCGGTAAGAATATCAGATAACACAGCATTTTTCCTGCTTGGTGAGGTAATTGAATATGGTAATACTGATAAAATATTCTCGATGCCTAAGGATAAACGAACCGAAGAATATATAAGCGGAAGATTTGGTTAAGGAGGCGCCTGATGCGGAATAAATACACAGAAAAACTGGAACAATTAAATAATGAGATGATTGAAATGGGCACAATGGTTGAAAAAGCAATTGAGGACGCCGTTGTGGCATTTATCAATCATGATGTGGAAGCTGCACAGAAAATTATAGAAGCAGATGACAATATAGATAAAAAAGAAAAAGAAATTGAAAATATATGTTTTAAGCTTATCCTTCATCAGCAGCCGGTTGCAGGTGATTTAAGAGAGATATCAACAGCACTGAAAATGGTTACAGATATTGAAAGAATTGGCGACCATGCGGCTGATATATCGGAGCTTACAATGATGATGCCGGGCGATAAATACATGGGAAAGGCTGAACATATCAGCGCAATGACGAAGGAAACGATTTTCATGCTTGTGGAAAGCATCAATGCGTTTGTGGATATGGATAAGGAAAAAGCAGAAGAAGTTATAAAGCATGATGATATTGTCGACGGATTGTTTGTGAAAGTTAAAAAAGAGCTTATTGAGCTTATACACAGTGACGTTAATAATGGTGAACAGGCAGTTGACCTGTTGCTGGCGGCAAAATATCTGGAACGAATCGGAGACCATGCTGAGAATGTTTCCGAGTGGGTTATTTATTCAATAACGGGAGAGAGATAGCTATGAAAAAAATATGGAACATGGCAGAAAAAATCGGTCAGAAAACAGGATTTGATATATCAAAAATATTTGTGACGATGTATATGCTGGCATGCGGAGCGGTTGCTTTGATTATGGCATTTTTAGTTGATTCATTGAATATAATCAAATCGCTTGACAGCTTTGAAATTTATTTTATTTTAATCGGATATGTGGTTATTTTCATAGGATTTTTCGGTGGATCCGTGTATGCGATGAACAACGAATAAATTTTACATAGATTTTACATAAAAAATATTTATAATTTAC
>X287_Common_Brushtail__coassemble_240_pt1 | contig 10876 bp, 9 predicted proteins | sample X287_Common_Brushtail__metabat2_low_PE_002 | metagenome-assembled genome bin X287_Common_Brushtail
GTTTTAAGCCTGTCTTCAGCGTTAATTTCCAGCTTCTGCAACATTTCATATGCTGTTCCTTCCTGAAAATCTTCATAAAAATCCTTAAAGTAACTTATAATGTGCTTTACCTTCAATGACTGGTTTAAGTAAGTTCTCTCCGGAAGATACGACACGATCTTCTTGGTCTCCGTTCCTATTTTCTTTCCTTCAATTAAAATTTCTCCTGATGTCGGAGTGAGAAGTCCGTTTGCAAGCTTTATCATTGTTGTCTTTCCACTTCCGTTAGGCCCAAGCAGCCCGATGATTTTGCCACTTTCGAGTTCCAGGTTTACGGACCTCAATGCTTCCTTGCTGCCATATTTTTTGCACAAATTCCTGCATTCAATAATTGCACTCATATTTTTTCCTTTCTCCAATTTAGTCCTGTCTTATTACAGGCTTTTTCCCTTTTTTCTTCGTGTTTTTTGTTTACAACTTTATATTTTCTTATTACCCTTTTTCACTAATTAATTTATTCCTCTGAATTATCTTTAATTTCCATCTCTTCCACTGATCTTGAGCATTCTTTGACAGACATACCAAGCTGCCTCATTTTAGTTACATATTCAGCAGTATATTTTCTTGCTGTCATCTGCTTTGTTTCCTCAATCAGCCCGGTATCTTCCGTAACAGTTCGTCCAACAGAGCGACTTGTGATGATAAGCCCGTTTTCTTCCAGCTTCACCAGTGCTTTCTGCATCGTATTTGGATTTACTGCTGCCTCTGCCGCCAGTTCTCGCACTGATTTGAGCCTGGAGCCCGGTTTATATTCACCCGAAATAATTTTTAACTCAATCTGCTCCAAAAGCTGCGTGTAGATTGGCCTGTCACTTTCAAACTTCCATGCCATATTTATTCTCCCTTCTGCCAAATTCAAGGCTCACTCGCGACAAATGCAGTCACCTGCAAATTTCCCCTTTATGTGGGACGCATTCGGAGTTAGCCGAAAAACTTCTTTACGAACTCCTGTACATAAAGCAGCAGTGTGTATTACCGTACTACTCACTTAATACAATAATACACACTGTCGTTTATGATGTCAACATCTTTTTGTTTTTTCTGTTTTTCAATTTTTTCAAAGATTCACAGTCTTTTCCTAATCCGGCTTTCTCCTGATTACTCCTCTTTTCTTCTGATTGCCTTTGTGCTTTTTTCAACCTGCCTGCGCGGAAGCATAATCTGGTGTCCGCATCCCATGCATTTAAGTCTGAAATCTGCACCGACTCTCAGGACTTCCCATTCGCTGCTTCCACAGGGATGCCCTTTTTTCAATTTTATAATATCTCCTACATTATATTCCATCGTTCCGGCTCTTTTCCTAATTTAAAATATCGTCCTTTACTCTTCAAATTCGTATGAAATTAACTGTTTAATATCTGAATCCGTATCCTCATAATAAACAATTATTTTGTCACCTTCTTCAATAAAAATAAGCTCCTCATTTTCTGCAAATGACTGTTTATAAACCACACCTGATTCGTCTGTCACATATACACATGTTTCGTCATCAACAAGGACAAATCTAAGCGAACTAACAGTTATTGACTTTGACGGATATTCGTCATATGACATTGAACTGCCCGAAACAATATTATTTGAGCTGAGCAGTTTTTTGTATTCGGCGAAAACTTCTTTCTGGGTTGTTCCCGTTGCAACAATACTGTATTTCTGCACATTAATCATTGCATACATTTTTACAAGATTGCTCTTATCCTTAAGTACCGTGAAATAAGTCGGACACCCTTCTACATTAATGAGTGAAGGAAATGATGCCTCATATCCTAAATCCTGCACCTGCCCTTCAGCTGCATTCATTGCCGAATGTTCTTCAGCTCCCGCGACCGCATAGTATCTCGTTTCACCCGTTCTGCCATTACACATGATAAATCCTATGTTGGAAGAATCACCTGTCACGGATGTAACGCCTGTGTATATCCAGACATCACCATCCATAACTTTGTATCCGTAATCATCTGTTACTTCTTTACAGCCCTTCTGACCTATTATGCTGTTTATAAATCCACCCGAAAGCGTTCCATACCAGTTGTACTTCTGCTGAATAAGGTCGCCGCTGTAAACCCTGTCAACCCAGTTTGGAATTTCTCCAAGGCTGTAATATTCGCAGTCTCCGCTACAAGGGTCACATATTATCACGCCTTTTACATCATATCCGCCAAACAATCCGACTTTAGGCTCTTTTACAGGGCAGACATAGTATGGCACTCCGTCTTCATCAAGCTCAAAATATATGTCATCGAATATTGCCGTAGGATATTTAAATCTTATGTGTCTGTATATGTTATCGTTAAACCAACCTGAAGATGTGTATTTGATTGGGGTTTCAAGCTCCACATATTCCGCTTCAAATTCCAGCGGATCAACGAGCACATATCCGGGAATTCCCTCACTTCTGTTATTAAACCATTTGAAAAAGTCAGCATATTCCAGTGATGCCGTCTTCATAGGCTGTCCGTTTAAATCAATCTGGCTGTATTCCTCGCTTATCTCATACTGGCTTACAACATCTGAAAGTGAACCGATCGCTCTCTGACCTACAACCTGAGCACTTTCGGTGTCCATAACGGCGATATCCGTAACTGTATCTGATTCCTCAATATCTGTCGTAAATTCTCTTTCCTCTATTGTAATAAGTGACGCGTAGCTGTGCGCCCGGAATATTTTCGCAGAGCTTATATTTCCGGCCAAAAGTAAAACAGCTCCTACAACGGCAATTACAACCAAAACCTTTGTTGCTTTTGTAATTCCGAAGATTCTGCCCCGCACCGGATAACTTAGGGTTGCAATTATAAACCAGATAAGCACCGGCCATGCAAACGCATAAAATTCAGTTGCCCTTAAATTGATTGGCGGAAGAAGCAGATAATAATATCCAGCCGTCAAAATCAGCGCCACCACAATCAGCACAAGATTCAGTTTTGACAGTCTTCCTGTATGCTCTTTAATTAATCGTCTTATTCTTGTTTTCATATGAACTCCCTTTTTTTACATTCAAAACTCGCTTGCGATACTTACAAGCCGCCTCACACTTAGTCTTTCCTTTAATATATCATCTGCAATTTTGGTTTGTCTACCATTCCTTTGTAAAATAGACAAAAACCTCTTGCCACACTGTAAAATTTGACTAATCAAATTTATTTTACTATACTGACGATACAAAGGTTCTAAACATATAAAATAAATATATACCTGCATATATTCCTGCATTTAGATCCTGTGAAACACTTACTACCACAGAAACATGAGAAAGCAGCCTGATATGAAAATCCCAAACAGAATTCTGACATTTATTATTAAATACAGATATGTGCTTTATCTTGCACTTCCTTTTATTGCAATCGATCTTCTTACAAGAGTTGTCGGGGCCGATATAAACTACTATCGTGCCGAAATGGTTTTCCCGAATATTCTCTTCACGATATCATGGATTGCTTTTTTTGTTGCAATCATTCTGAGTCTCCGGGGAATCCTCGGAAAAATCCTGTATCTTGCATTATCGATAATATTTTTTGCCATGTTTTTTTCAAACGGCGTTTACTATAATGTGACGGGTTTTTCTTTTAGTTTCAATCTTGTCCTTATGGCTGGTGAAGGAAGTTCTTACATTCTTGATGCTATAAAAAACACGCCTGTATCAGTGTTTCTTTATGCTGCCTGCATTATTATTCTAATAATTTTCGCATTTATACACATTCCGAAAAAAGAAAAAACGAATTTTATATCACTGATAATTACACTTGTCATTTTCATTATTATACACAGTGTTACTCCCCTGTTTCTGGGCAAGGCCAATTCCTCTCTCGAATGGGACAGCTGGCGAAATCCGCGCAATGTCTACAATAACTTCAATGACAGTAACAAGTGTATAAAAATATGCGGCATTTACGAATATACTGTAAGAGATTTCTACATCACGTTTTTAAAGCAGGATACTGATGAAGATCCTGAAGAACTTGAAGAGCTTGACGAATTGTACAGTGAAACCACGACAAATGAAGAAAATAATTATACAGGAATTTTTGAAGGTAAAAACGTTATTTTCCTTCAGCTTGAAGGCATGGACAGCTGGCTTTTAAATGAAACCGACACACCAACCCTCTATAAACTCATGCAGGAATCAATAAATTTTGAAAACCATTATTCCTATTATAACGGCGGTGGCTCGACTTTTAACTCCGAATTTGCCGTAAATACCGGTTTTATAACTCCGATTTCATATACGGAAAATGCCTATTCTTTTAATACAAATACTTTTACCTATTCACTGGCAAATATGTTTTCCGCCTCCGGCTACAGTGTAAACGCTTTTCATATGAATACCGGAGAATACTACCAGCGTTCACTCAACTATTCAAACTGGGGATACGACAACTATTACAGTCTGCTTGATTTAAATGATTATGACGATGATGATTTAACTTATGAACTTGACAGAGAACTCATTCTGGATGAAACATTTTATAACGCGATGTTTGAAGGTGATGAGCCGTTTCTTCATTATATTATAACATTCACACCGCACACGCCTTTCACAACGTCCAAAGGCGTTGGCAAGCTGCTCGCGGAATATGAATACGGAGAAGATAACATCCCTGATTTATCAGAAGAGGAATGTGCAAAACTCATGGCAAGCGAAACAGATTATATGGTTGAATTGTTGCTGCAGGCACTTGAGGACAACGATTTACTGGATGATACGGTAATAGTTGCGTATGCTGATCATTATTTATATACACTCTCCGACAAAAGTATTCTGGAGCAGTATAAGAACACGGATAACAATCTGATTAACAACACTCCGTTTTTCATCTGGAGCAGTGACATTGAGCCTGAAACAGTCACAAAAGTAAATTCCCAGCTGGATATTCTTCCGACTGTTCTTAATATGTTCGGCTATGAATACATCACTGATTACTATATCGGAAATGACATTTTTGACCCTGACTATACCGGTTATGTATTCTTCGACGACTATTCATGGTACGATGGAAATGTATATGTTGAAAACGGCGTTGTAACATACAGCGCCACAGATAATTCTGAAGATTCATCCGTTGTTTTAAGCCTGAACAATACGATTAACCGGCTTATCCGTAAAAATGATCTTACACTTAAATATGATTATTTTAAAAATAACTGAGTGTAAAAAGTCACGACTTTTTACACTCTACTTTCCTGCCTCTATATCTTCAATTTTTATTGCGCTTGTGTGCGGAATCTGCTTCCACGTTACTTTTTTAAATACTGCTATGTACATAGACCACCTGTAAAAAATATCAAATGTCGGCCATGTAATACAGTATAATATTTTTTTCCAAATACTGATTTTTTTTATACGTTTTCTTTCCATAATAAATATGTAAACTGCAGTAAGCATATTTTTGAAATGATATGCCCATTTACCGATTACATTCCAGATAAAGGCTAAAATCATACTCATCAGCATTGCTTCCATACCTGGTTCGACTTTTATGTTTACACTTCCGAAAATAAATGTAAGCAGTTTCATAAGCCAGTTACTCCTGCTGAATAGATGAGTGTCAAGTCCGTATCTGTATGAATAGCAGCTAAACATTATGACACTCACAAGCAGCCAGCGAACAACTTTTACAATAACCGTCGGCATCAGCTGACCCAGAGTATCAAATGAAGCAAATCTGTGACAAATTCCTTCCAATACAGATTTTTTTGTCAGCCTGTGTCTTTCCTCTTTAGGTTTGAAACAGTTTCCAACGAAAATGTTTTTAAACAGCGACCAGCCGCTTTCCAGAAACGCAAGCAAATGTCCTCTCGACCATCTGATACGCTGTCTGAAAGCTATGCGGAGGTTCGTAGGCTGCTCATCAAAAAACACTGCCTCATCATTGTAGCTTATCTCATATCCGTGTGCAACCGCATCCGCCGTAAACGCACGGTCTTCCGTCAATGATGTATATTTCCAGCCATCCTTAACAAGCTCATTTGCAAACAAAAACCCCGTTCCCTGAATGTTTGTTGCCAGGTGAAGAACCGACCTCGCCCTGTGATTGAATCTTATCGAGCGCAGCCAGTGAAGTGCATACGTTGAAGCAATCCAGTTTTCGTCAAAGTTTTTAGTCGCCCTGTATGAAGTGATAATTTTTTCACCCTCATCAAAAGCATCGTTCATTCTCGCTACATACTTCCTGTCAAGCAAATTGTCTGCGTCAAAAATGAAATATCCTTCAAAATATTCTATTCCATAGTCCCTTTCTATCTGCTGAAACAGAAACTGCAATGCATAACCCTTTGTTTTGCGTTCATCATCAAACCTCTCATAGCAAAAGGCGCCTTTCTCTCTTGCAATTTTTGCCGTATTATCCGTGCAGTTATCCGCAACCACAAAGGTTGTGAGCAATTCTGCAGGATAGTCCTGTTTTTTTATACTTTCTATCAGATTTCCTATAACCGGTTCTTCATTACGTGCAGCAATCAGTATTGCATATCTGTGATTGTTCTCTGCACGTTTAAATTTTCTTGTAAAAAACAGACCTATTATTGCATATATTTTTTTGTGGAATACAAATATTCCCAGAAAGCTGACAATCAGATTGCCGACCCATTTGCTCTCAATATAAATGCTCGCTATGGCGTATATAACACTCTGCATGAAGCTGCATATATCGTGCCACATAACATTCTCCTTTGTTTCTTATTTGTTATTTATCTCCCTGTACATAAAAAGGAGCCTTATATCAGACTCCTTCTCTTTTTAGAGGCGACACCCGGATTTGAACCGGGGATAAGGGTGTTGCAGACCCGCGCCTTACCACTTGGCTATATCGCCTTGCTCAGAACTATTTTATTATAGCAACTGTTTTTTTATTCGTCAACAATTATCAAAACGAATTATGACTCCAAGGGGATTTGAACCCCTGTTACCGCCGTGAAAGGGCGGTGTCTTAACCGCTTGACCATGGAGCCTAAAGAAGTGGTTCCTATCTTTTAAGAAACCACTTTTAAACAACAGTCTATACTTTATCATCTCGGTTTTCTTTTGTCAATAACTTTATCAGAAAATTCCGGTAACGGCATTTGAAAAGATGTTGGTGTTGTATATAAGTGTCAGAAATGCGCTATTATTAATTTCCTCAAACGCGCTCTGTGCCCAGGCGGCATGAGCAAATGCGGTTAGTACGATGCAGCCTATCCACAATATAACCACGCCCTCTGCCAGACCGAAAATTGTTCCCATTGTCTTATTGAGCAGATTTAGAACCGGTAGTTTTGCAATCAGATCCAGCAGATGAATTGCAATCCTCAATGCTATTATTATGACTATAAACAGCACTATATATACAATCGCATTTATAAGCATTTTTGAAAGTGACCGGGACAGATATGACGTAAAATTGTCTACTTCCATTTCATAATATCCGCTGTCTGTGTTATTATCAATCAGCGTATTTTTAATTGTTTCCGGAATAGGCATGTTCTCTATGACTTCCGTCTGGACAGACACACCCATTGAGACAGTACTTCCCACATTATCTTCAATATATTCTTCAATGTATTCCTGCATATTATTTTCAATATAATCATATACGGATGTACCGGCTATAAAACTGCTTACCATCGGCGTCAGTGCACTCACCAGCACCAGCACCAGCACCGTTGAAAGCAGGGAAAACGCCATCCTTATAAGTCCTTTTCTATATCCGTATACTGACATGAAAACCAAAATTGTAAGAGAAATCAATAATACTAAATTGCCCATTATATCCTCCGATGTCTAAACATAGTTTCAATGCTTTGTCTTATGTCCCCGGTACTGAATTTACTCAGGTTTAAGATTCAGGTTTCAAGCTTATTTAAGCTTAATCTTCTGCATTTTATCCGGCGTCACCAGCAAATACCTGTAGCTGCCGCTTATCGGCACGATATCTATGATTTCAGATGAAAATGTATAATCAAATTTAACCGTTCCATTAAAAGAAACTACTGTAAACTGATTGTCCGTGTACATCATAACAGTTTTCCCGTCAAATTTCATTGTGTCATATTCATCACTTATCTCAAAGCCTGCTACAGTTTTTCCCTTCATGTTATATATCGTTATTTTATATGGATTTACACTATCCGTGTTTAGTGTAACTATTCCTATATATTTTTCATTGTAAAATACTTTCTGTATTTCATCACTTAACTCAATTTCTTCTTCAATATTAGGCTTCTCGTCCATATTGTAGATTGTGAGAATGTTGTCACCTATTGCAATTGCCGTATCATTATCCGTGAATTCTACCGTTGGAACAACCGACGAACTGTATTGGTTGAATCCTCCAACCATTCTGTCAACTTCATTCTGACCCACATCCGAATAGTTGTAAAACAACACCTTGGATTCCATTGAACCGCTGTTTATACAAACATATGAAACTACCAGTTTTGTTCCATCCTCTGATAGAGAAATGTCAATCGGGCAGCCATTTCCGTCGAGAATGGTTTTGTGTGTGACTATGATATCTCCATTTTTATCATAAACTTCAATATAACTGGTTGTTCCATCCTCCATAAGTGCCGCAATAACTCCCTGCTTTGCAACTTCAAGCTTTGTGATAGGATAGCTTGTGGTAATCTCCCCCACTTCTCCGTCTTCGTCAAACAGATAAATTGTGTTGGACTCCTCATCTCCGATCACTGCATATCCGTCGCATACATCTATGATAGGGCTTTTCATCTCGTATGCCACATTCCACACGGTCTCTTTTCCGTTTATATAGGATGCTCCGTCATAACTGTACTTAATGACGCAATCTCCGAATTCAATGATGCTGCTCGAATCATTTCCCTCTATTTCAAGGTCTGACTTAACCTTATAGTCTGAAAAACTTCTGTTGTTCTCTATTATCCAGACAATAAGACATATTATGGCAATAATGCCAAGCACAATTGCAACGCGAATCATTTTTCTGCGTCTGTGTCGTCTCAGCATTGCTTCAACATTATTATTCTGTTCTGTCTGATTTTCCGTGCCTTTTCTTTTTATCTTAAATGAAGCCAATTCTCTATCCTTCGCTTTTTATGTGTTAAACTTTTTAAGCATGTTTGTGCCTTTTTACTGCTTTAAATTAAAAATAAGTTTTGATTTTTATATGACTGATTTTTCTGTGGGATTGTGGGAGCACGAAGTGCAGAACAATCCGTGAGCCACTTTTAACATCCTAACCATTTTTAGTGTGCTTTAACTCTTTTCATAATCACTTAAATTAAATTATACATTATAATTTATAATATGCCACTGTTTTTTTGTTAAAAAATTGTTACCATACATTTGCCGGAAAATTACATTGTCAACTTTGCCAAAACGATTCCACTGCTGGAGCTTATATGCAAATTTTGAATTTCATCTTCTATGGCAGTATAATTTTCTGCCCTTCATAAATCGTATAATCATCATCAATTCCATTTGCTTCTTTTATTTCATCAACCATTGAACTGCTGTTATAATACGTCATACTGATGTCGTATAATGTCTGTCCGGGCTCCACTATACAATAATTCTCTGACAACACCGATGATTCTGTACTGTCGGAGTCATCATAAGTGTCCTGACCTGTCCCAGTCAGAGTGCCTGACATATTCCCTGTTGAATCACCACTATCAGAGTTTTCATCCTCTTCTTCATCCGTTTCAGTATCTGTTGTATTGACTGACCCGCCATCATCTGAATCTGCTTTGGAATCTGAAGCTTCGCTGCTATTTTCCTCATCATCCATATCTGATTCCTCATTTTCCGCTGTCGTTTCACTGCTTTCTTCTATCTGACTTAGCACCTCTACTGTCTGATTTTCATCTGCTATTTTTGCTAATGACTGTCTTATATCCTTCAATTCACTGTAATTATTTATCATGGCAGCCGCTGAAAGCAAAAGAGCTATAACGGCAACTGCACCGATTGTATAGCCCGGTTTCAAACGCCGCTTGCCGGATTTTTTTGCAATTTCTCTGAAGCTTACCGGCTGGTCTGACTTTTTCTCCTTTTTTTCGCTCTTATTCTGATTTGACGTAGTCTGATTTTTTAAAAATACCGACGTCATATTTATAACTCTTTTAACTAAAGATTCTTTATTTCTTTCCGGAATCTTTTCTGCTGCAGCTTCGCTCCCGGATTTATCCCTGATATAATTTTGCATGCCGGGATTTTTTTCATAATATATATAATAACCCTTTTGTTTTTCCATTCTCCCGTTTTCAAAAACATAAAATCCATCTTCATTTTCAGTGCGGTCATCCAGATAACACACTTTATCATTTCCGGCAAAATTATCCAGATGCTGTTTTCTCACCGGAGCCATGTCGTCCTTAACACGATACGGCACTGATACATACCATCCCACTATTTCAAGCGAATCAAAATAATCTTTTATGTCCTGATAAATGCCTGTCCAGATATCATCATTAAAAATAATACTGTTTTCCATCACATCAGATGCTGCTGCCAGCCCCTTTACAAAAACATATGTATTCTTATTGGCTTTTTTAATATTCCCCAGTAAAACTCCGTATTTTACATTTTCATCGTCATCAATACTGTCTTTTAAATATGTCATTACATAATCTTCAACATATATTTTTCTTTCTGCATTTGTTTCTCCAATCTGTCGTACATTTTTGGGAACTTTAATTTCCTGACCCGTTTCGCTTGCATCATTTTCTCCTTTATAAACAACTTCTATCATGGCTCCTCCTTATAATTTAAGTTTGCCTAATTTTAGCACAATGTAATTGCTGCATTTTGTCAAACGGGTGAAGGAATAAATATTTTTTGTGTGACTTTTTTCTACATACGATATATTTTTTCAACACACAATGCATT
>X287_Common_Brushtail__coassemble_242_pt1 | contig 10870 bp, 11 predicted proteins | sample X287_Common_Brushtail__metabat2_low_PE_002 | metagenome-assembled genome bin X287_Common_Brushtail
GTCAAAAAATAACATATCACATATTTTGATTTATTTTTCTGATTATCTTTTTCTGTTTTCGTGATACCAAGCATTTCGTTCCATTTTTCTACAGACAGAAGCAGCGTCGGGTCAACCACTCTGACCGCATCTATTCCCAGCTCATTAAGCAGTCTGACTCCGACATCCTCTCTCATCCCCACTTCTTTAAAGGGCTCAATATATTTTTTCATTTTGGATTTTTCTCCTGCCGGTATGGAGGAAACTCCTATGCTCGGAGCATAGGCAAACCTGGCTGTTTTTATCTCAGGAAACGCTGCATAGTAATAGGGATCTATACGGGCAGCATTCCATATCTGATCACTTCCGCAAATAAGACAGTCAAATTCATTACAGATTTTAATATACGTTTCGTAATCTGTTACATGTTCTGTTAAGATACACTGTTCCTGAATTATTTTCTGCATCCTTTCAGCTTTATAACTCAGCTGAGTCTTATATTTCAACCTAACATAATTCCATGTATACTTTTGCAGCCTGTTTAACACCTTTTGATATAAAGAAGTCTTTTCTTTATAATTATATTCCTTATGTGTTTTCGGAGGATCAAAGTTTATAAGCTTAGCTTCATGTCCTGCGTCTCTCAGATAACGTTGTAGTGCTATTGCCTGCAGCTTTGTTCCGTAATTTTCATATTCAAACCATGTAATAATGCCAATTTTCATAAATATCTGCCACCTTATAGATGCTTTTATTTTATTTGTCAGTTTTCTGTCTGCTTAATCTTTCAAAAATTTTAGCAATAACCTCTTTTGCTTCAGAATAATACATTAACAAAATAATAATACATAACGCAGCCTGTATGCCATACAGTATCAGACTGTCCCCGAACATAAGCATTAATGCCGTCTGAATAACAAGAATTAAATATGCCACGCAGTCTCTTCCAAGCTTTATGTCAAGGTGAATATATCTTCTGACATGATTCAGACGAATTCCCCATACAAGCGCATATGAAACTGCCGTAGCCGCAGCGGCTCCAATTGGTCCCCATATATATACAAAAACTATATTCATCACAATATTCGTCACAGCGCCAACGGCTGTTGACGTGCTTTGAATTTTTGAATCTTTTACAGCCTGAAAGACACCGCCTATTACTCCGGATAACGCTCCGAAAACTATGGCTATTGTAAGAAAAGGCACATATCTCCATGCTTCATAAAAATCATTGGCATACAAAAAACCTGCTATGAAACGTGTGAATACAGTGATAATTGCACACCCGATTACCAGAATAAAATTATAAACATTGTATATGTTTTTAAAAAATCCGCTTGAATCATCAGGATCATATACCCTGACAGATGAAAGCTGCCACGCCTGATTAAAGATAGTTTGTATAACTGATAAAATGGAAGGTATTTTATATCCGACAGAATATATTCCGTTGGCTGATACACCGCAAAGCCATGTCACAATATATCTGTCTGCCGAATTGTTAATCCACCACGATACGGAATTGAGAACAAGAGGTCTGCTGTACGCAGTCATTTCTGTTTCAAGTTCTCCGGAAATTTTTCTAAATTTAAAATATTTCCATGCCTTCATCCTGAAAATAAGATAAAGGGACGCAGCAGCATGACTTAAAAGATTTGCTGCAAAATAACCATACAGCCCCATCTTCAGATATACAAGGAATACTATATTGAGCGTAAGCATTATCACTGTATTTACAATTCCGCTGACAGCCAGTCCGAAAACATCATCAATTCCTCTTGCAAATGACTGTAGTACCTGAAACAGCATCATTATAAGATACAGGGCTATGAACACAGCAATATAATTGTTAATAATTGAAAATATATTGAAAATTTTGTTTGCCGCAACAAGAATCAAAAATATCAGAGTTCCCTTCCCGGCTACATACATTGTTGTTGAAAAAATCGTTTCATGATCCGCATCTTTATCCAAAGAAAAACGCACCATTGCTTCGATAATACAAACTGTCAGAGCCGGAATCAAAAGACTGATTGTAGTATTCATTAAGTCATATGTACCATACTCCTCGGTTGTAAGAATACTTGTATATAATGGTACAAGAAAAAAAGATAATAGTTTACTTCCAAAATTACTTATTGTAAGCAGTAATACATTTTTTGCAAGATATTTATATTTATCCACAGCTAATCCCCGTTTCTTTTATTCGCATATTATCAGATTTTTATATGTGCACCCACACTATATCCGAATTCAATTCATTTTTATTCTATTTCTTCATCTGTGTAATTTATTTATCCAGCCTGATCACAATTCCGTACATGTCATTCACGTACCTCCCCCCCCGGTACATATGTAAACGATACAGAAGCAGTTTAATGCTGTGTTTTATATATTTGGAAGGGAACGCGTGAAAATATGCTTTTTTGAAACTGCCTGTTTTAAGAAAAAAAAAAAAAAACTTATCTCTTATATCGGGTTTTACAAATGGATGCTTAAGCTGTTCATTTGCGTTTACGGCTTTTTTAATTTTCTTTTACTCCAGAAGCCGCTTTGCCATAATCCACAATTCAGCTCCTTTTGCGTTCCGACACATGATAAGAGAAATACCTTTTTTCACTTCATCTTCAGGCAAATCTGAATCCCACGAATCACCCAGCGTCACATCTCCCACTCGATTTAAATTTGCAAATTTGCAGGAATAGCAGTTTTCCGTAAATATGGTTCCTGATAAAAATGCGTCAAGGTATAAGTCCTGAAACGGTTCCAGTGCGCAGAACTCTTTATTTCCGCTGTTTTTCTTGTATAATCTAAAATCATTTTTCTTTCTGAGTCCGATATCGGAAATACTTTTAAGTTTTATCCCTTTTTCCAAAAGATATGCTTTTAAGATTTCAGGTGAAGGCGAACCATGACAGATTAAATCCATAACACGCAAATTTTCTGCATAATTTCTGCAATACCTTTTAACAGCATCAACCTGACATGGTAATCCTGTGAACAATACCTTTTTGCCTGTGGCAAGTTCATTTTTGATCTCAGAGTAGATATCATCCGGATCACTTTTTACATATTTTGAGCCCGCAAATTGCCCAAGTTCATTTTCCGTGTGTGCAATCTTAAACTTAAAAACACCATCTGAGTAACAGCAGCCACACACTGCTCCTCCGTGTTCAATAAAAGCTTTGGAAACAGCCGCTGCTGCGCCACCCGAAGCTGACGAGGCTCTTACATTATCATCCAATGCCCATCCCTGTTTCCATAATATCGGCTCACTTGCGTCATCAGATTTCGAATGTGCAATGCATATTTCTTTACAAAGACCGCAGTCGATACATAATTCACTGTTGATTCTTGAACTAAAATGAGAAATACCATCTGTTGTGGTAACAGCCTTTTTTTTGCAGACAGCCATGCACGCTTTACACGCACAGCAATTATTAAAATCACAAACTGTTGTCATTTTACTGCTCCTTTTTTTAAGCTTCAAGGCTCGCTTGCGAAAGCTTTTAATTTATTAACAGCATTAGCATATGAATTGGACTCATAATCCAAATCATGAAAAATGCGTTCATAATTGGGATGCTTAAGCAGATACTTTATTTTTTCTTCTATTTCATCTGTATCATTCGGATCATAAATAATATCTTCGTCATTTAGATTGAGAAGATCCGCAACGCCCGCATTATTTGACACCAAAACGCTGCATTTACAGTTTAATGCATCAATTACAGACAGATTAAACGGTTCAAACAATGAATTTAGCACGAATATTTCTGATTTTGCCATTTGTCTGTATAATTCGCTGTGCGGCACAGCCCCCATATATCTTGTATACTTTGTAGCTTCCGGTTTTCTGTTATGTATGTGTCCATATACAAACAAAAATGTCTCTCCATCCATCCTCTCAATTACTTTACACAGAACCGCATTATTTTTTGAATTGCGGTCGCCGCCTGTTGCAATAATACTTCCCGGTATTTTTTCAAAGTTCAAATTTCCATAGTCCGGTTTTTCAAGACCGTTATTCAAAAAATTTATCTTACCGGCAAATTCCGGATATTCTTTTTTCAGCCATTTGCTGAACTTTTCAGAAACGGCTAAAATTAGATCTGATTTATTTAAAATATTGTTTTCTGTCTGCTCAGCCGCAGCATTCGTTTCCCCATTAAGTTTGCTTTCATATGCAGAGCATCCGTGCATAATATATATCACTTTTTTGTTAAATTTCTTTGCAAGACAGGCAACGTGATAGCCATTCATGCTGAGCCCGGATATAACCGTTACATCAGATGAAACAATTTTAAACGCCATTTCAAAGCTTCTTGCGATTTTATTTTTACATTTAATATAAGAAAATTCCGAAGAGAAATTTTTTATAAGAGCCTTATTAACATTTGAAGGTCCATTACTTCCTCTGTTCTGTCCGAGAAAAAATATTTTCATAATTTTAGAATCCTCTCTATCAGAAATTTACCGGTCAGTTATTGTCATTTCAAATGCAGGTTCAAATATTCTCTCGCAGACTTTTCAGCCATTTTTTCTACATTACAAACCTTTTCTTTATCACTGTTAACAGTAAAAATCTTATCCAGTGAATTTTTTTCTTTAGAAAAAAGGTGTTCTTCTATTTCCAGTCTGCGAATCAAGTCCGCCAGCTTATTTTTATTGCTTTCTCTCATTATAATTGCATATCGTTTTGCAAATTTATATGAAAAAATCGTTCCGTGAAATGTATCCGTTATTACATAATCAGCATTCTTAAAAACAGAAATTATTTCAAAAGGAGACAAAACCATGTGTGTATTTATCCAGTACTGTGGAGCTCCGACTGATATGATTTTCATTTTTTTCCTTTGTGCAAATTCGTTTATCATGCTGATCTCATCACGAGTGTGAATACGATTATAATATGAATATATAATGCAATAATGCTCCGGCAAAGCAATTTCATCCCCGGTGCTTTCACTTTCCCAATTAAAATTTCCAAATATGACCGGATCAAAATTTTGCAATATGACCTTATCAGTAAATTTCTCAACAAACTCTTTTGTGTTTTCATCCCTGACAGAAAAGCCTTCTATATTGGTGAATGCATTCTTTACAACCTTTTTGGCAGATTCCGACAGATTTTCATATTTCGTTGAGCCACAGCTTGCAGCATATGTTATAACTCGATCAGCCTGAGCAACATTTCCAAAAAGCTGGCTTGTAAATCCCCACTTTGAATTTCCGTAACAATTGAAAACTTCATCGCTTCCGATAACACATATGTCATATTTTTTTTCATTGTCACCGGATTTTATACCCAGTACTTCTTTCCTGAACATTTCAAATTTTTCATTTTGCTGTTTTGCCTTTTGTTTTATTCTTATGCGGTTAAATGTATATCTGTCTATTTTTCTGATTTTGGAAGCAAAACTGTCGCCTTCTCTTTCAGAGCTGTTAAAAATATCCTCATGGTTTATTAAGGCATCATCTTCTGCAGACGGCTTGATATCTATAAACGAAACCTCATGCCCCATAGACTCTATCAGTTTTTTAAGTGAATAGCTCTGCAGCAGTGAGCCGAAATTATTTACTCTCTGCATTGATAATATACATACCTTCATATTCACTCCTTATTTGTTTTAAAAATATCACCGGTAATTACAACTGATCCTGTGTTAACGTTTTCTGTTTGGATTCCATTATATCTGTAGACGATTTACTTACATCATTTTCAGCATCCTTACTTTTAAGCACTACAATAGGAATTGAGCAGATAAACCACAGCCAGTATCCCATATCAACATATGGCGATGCATAAAAAATATAAATTATTATAAAACATATATAACTTATAGTTGTTATTTTATATACACTATAATCATCCCCGGTCTTAGTTTTTACTTTTACTGACGTCCAGATTAAAGCAGCTAAAAATAAAAATAAAACAGCCAGTCCCAGATATCCATTTTGCAGCGTTGTCATTGCTACTCCTAAGAAACGATAATTCATATATCCGTATTTAACATAAAAAGCACTTGCAAAAAAGCTGCACATATCACAGGCACCTGTGCCATATCCAAAAAGATAAAGCCACACATTATTCCTGAAGAAATATGTATTTGTAACCTCCAGCTGTGTATTTCTCGTAAAAGTAGTAAACCCATAGTAGTCTGAATTCAAATATTCCACCGCACTATCATAGTTTAAAATATACGTAACACTATCCGGCAGCACATTTGCCAGAATATTAAGTCCTATATACAGACTTGCAACGCCCACAATAACCAAAATAATAACCTGTGGTTTTTTTCGTGCTGAAATAAGACAGGTTATAAAAATGATAATGAAAAAAACATAATTTCCCTTAGTTTCAGACATAACCGTCAAAACAAAATAAATGAGAATATACGGAACTGTGGTTATAATTTTTCTTTTCCCGCATAAATACTGTGAAAACAAATAGGCAATAACCAGATTTAAGAAAATCATAAGCCCTGCATTACAGCCCTGTTCTATTCCGAATATTCCGCCAAGAAAGTCATTTTTATATCCTAATACAAAATACTGATAGAGTGCTACAATGAAATTTATCCAGAAAACCTTTGGAAGAAATTCAAAAAAGCTGTCTATATCTTCCTTATCCAGGAGTAAAATGCAGGCAATGAAGTAAACAATAAATCGCCAGATATTCCGCATTCCCCATACAGCCAGCAGCATAGAAACATCATTACCCACAATGCCGATAACTGTAATAAACGCATATGCAGCCAGTATAATTTTAAAAATGCCAAGGTGCTTTATTTTTTTTAGCCTTGGGCTTTTTATAATTATAAGGCAGAGCAATACAATATTAATCCCGTCCGCAAAATAATACAGAAGATTCGACATCTGATAAGCTTCTATTACTAAGGCGCCTAAAGAGGATATTATTAAATTTAACCAGATAAGCAAACTGTATTTAATATGTAAATTATATTTGCCGCATGTTATAATCATTTATTTACTGTCACTCTTTCTTTAATCAGTTTGAGGAAAAACCTGATATCATGCTTTTCCTCCGTACATATAATCGGCACATACTTTACTTTTAAATTATTGTGGTGTACCCACACATTCAGCATCCATTCTGAGAAAAAGCCATAGTCTCTCGGACGCTCATCATTTATCCCGGAAAGCTCCTGCTCAATATCAAAAAGCAGCTTAAACAGCCATTCACAATATTCACAGAATTTTCCCCATGGTAAAACAAAAATATTGCCAAAACACATTTCCGGCTGCATGAAAACGTCTTTTAAATCCTTTTCATATTCCGGACATATTTTTTGCATTGATTTCTTTATATACATATAAGGTCTGCACCGCTGCAAATCGGATTCATCCGTACACAATGAATTTTTCTGTGTTTTTTTAAGTTTCAAAGGGAGCAGAATATCACAATCAGACATCATCTTCATTATTTCTTCTTCATTCAGAATTTCTTTCTCCGGATTAAGAGCAAAAGAATGTTTCGCGGGATATCTTCTGTAATGACACAAACCTATATATTCAGATGGCTCTTCATTTTTCCAAATCCAGTATAATCCCGTAAGTTCACAGTACAATGGATTTTTTTCTGATATATTATCTCCTGTATTGTCGCACAGATATCCAAACGTTTCTGTATGGTTTGCCGCTCCGACATAAATCACTTCATAACATTTATCCTTCGCATATTTTATGATTTCTTTATGCGCAGCAACATATATATGTATGTTTTTCATATAGCTTCTCCATTAATAATGCAATCATTTATTTTTACTTTTCAGATTATTTTTTTCATCCGGCACAAGCAAAACATTTTTCAATTACTTAAGCTTTCTTGCAGGCACTCCGCCAATTGTGATTCCCTTTTCTTCAAACGAATTCACAACAACGGCTCCGGCAGCTATTGTAATATTATCTGCTATCGTAACTTTACCGATTATTTTTGCACCCACACCAATATCTACATTATCACCTATCATCGGAGAATCTTCCGATTTACCAGTGTTCCCTATACAGTTGTCCCCGTGAAGTCTGCAGTTCTTTCCAATGTTAGAATTCCCGTTTATAACAATATTTCCGGCATGATAAATATGAAGTCCCTCATCAAACGTATTATCCCAGATCTCAATGCCAAGACGTATCCCCAGTTTGTTTTTTCTTCTTCTGTACAGAGCATACATCACTTTATGTACAAATCCGAATTTATTATGGTGATATTCAGTGTAGCGCAGCAGTTTGACAAACTTATATATCTTCAGGCGCACATCGCCTGTTAATAAAAGCTCCGGATATTCGCTTTTTCTAAAATACACGGACTTGTCTTTTTTTATGCAGTTTTTCAGATCCGTTTTTGTTTTTATCATATGACTTTCCTCACTGTATCGCTCTTATGCCTTCACTCTAACAATCATAAATACAAATCTGCAAAGTTTCCGTCTCATGGATTCAAAAAGTATTCTCCATTTCAAAGGCATCTCCATCATATTTGTGTCTTTGATTACTTCACGGAAAACCTCGTCATTTGCAATTCTGTTAATTTCTTTTATTTTACTTTTATAATCATTTTCTGAGGTAACAATCATTTTTAGTGCAGCAATTATATTTGCCAAATAAGGATATACTAATGCATCCTTAACCTTTTCATTATAATTAAGCTTTTCTGCTGCTGCTACGCATTCACCATAGAAATACTTAATTTTATCATATCTGTCTTCCCGATATGTGTGTGTAAGTGATGTTTCATTCTCACAATAATAATATAATGCTTCTTTTATTATCGCAACCTTGCTGATATTGCGATAAAAGAACAGAAAAGAATATGTATCTTCTGAAATTATTTCACGCTCTGAAACAAACCTCCATTTTAATCTGTGAATTGTTTCAGTTGAAAACATGCATGTCCATGCACTGATACGCAGATTCGATATTGTTTTATCGTTCGTGCTCTGTTTATACAGTGCCGGTAAAAATACTGTCTGTATTTCTTCCCCACTAAAGCAATTCTTTTCAGAGCAGGGTATGAATTCTTTTGTAACATTTCCTTTTTTGTCCACTTCCTTAAAGCCCCAGAGGACAATGTCTGCATTATTTATTTCAGCTGATTCCAAACCTTTTTCAATAATATCCGCAGAAACATAATCATCGCTGTCCAAAAAACATATATATTTTCCGGTTGCAGCTTCAATTCCGGAATTTCTCGCCATTCCAAGTCCGGAATTTGATTTGTGTATGACCCTGATTCTGCTATCCTTTTTTGCCCAGGAATCACAAATTGCCGGACAGTTATCAGGGGAACCATCATCAACCAGTATTATTTCCAGATTTGTATATGTCTGATTAACGACGCTCCTGATGCAGCGGTCCAAGTGGCGCTCCACATTATATATAGGCAATACTACACTTACTTTTGCGTTCATTTTTTAATCCTTTTTTACCGGCGTATTCATTTTGACTTTATTCGCGATGACAAGCTGTTTGTAGATTTCTGTATATCTTTTTTCCTTTTCCTGCCATGTATAAAGCTCAGCTTTTTTATAGCTGTTTTGTGCTTTCTCCATTCTCATTTCCGGATTTTTAATACATGAAATCATGGCATTCTTAAGATTTTCTATATAGTCTTCTTTTCTGATTCCCGTATACAGCCATCCGCATTGTTCATCAACTATATTAGCTCCGCCAAATGCTTTTATGGTTATTACCGGGATACCACGTGACATTGCTTCCAGCACAACCGACCCGGTGGTTTCTCTTATGCTTGGCATGATAAGTGCATCAGCATTGCTGTATTTTTCTTCCATTTCACTATAGGTCATGCTGCCGGTAAATGTTACATGATCCCTTATCTTTTTATTTCCTTCACAATATTTCTTTAAGTCAGCCGCATCAGGCCCGTCACCGACAATCATGCACCGATAGTTTAGACTTTCAGGAATTCTTTCGATGGCATCGAATAAAAGTCTTATTCCCTTTCTGTATATAAGTCTGCCGGCTATAATAAAAATGCATGTGTCTTTTTTTATTTTTGAAGGGTTGGTTTGTCTTAAGTCTTCTGCTATTTCACTTTGAAGGATACCATCTTCATTCAGATATTCCATTGTTTCCCGATTAGAAAACAATACTGCATCGCATTTGTCTAATTTATGAGTTATGGTAAGAGCGATTTTACAAAATAATTCAGAACTCTTCTTACCATTTCCACATGCATATGTCCTTTTGCATAATCTCTTAAGCCCTTCGGAATGTACTCTCCTCCACCCAGTGGACCAGCTACAAATCTGACATCAGGAATTCGCATATAATTTCCGACACTCCTGAACTCGATCGGTGTTATCTGATGAATAATCTGGATTCCGTTTTCATTGCAAATTTTTTTTGCAACTTTATAAGCTCGTCTGTTCCATATTTTCAATTGTCCTGAGAAGAACATACCCTTAAATATTTTTTTATAAAAATCAGGAACTCCGACATAACAAAACTTTAAATTGTCCGTCGGATATTTATTTAAATATGAGTCAATCGATTTTCTGCTTTCTTCTCTCGTAATTACATATACTTTGTTTGATTCTGCCAATACCCGTGGCACATTCCAGCCTATTTTTGACTCGCTCCCATGTTCCGGACTGCAGGAATGCGCGATGTATAAAATATTCATGTCAAAGTCTACTTCTTCTGTCTCGCAATATTAACGTCTTTTTACTTTTTCATCTGTTCCGCAATATCAGCGTCAACTATTTCCTCTCCTGTTTTATTTTTAAGCTGTTCTTTACTTGCCGCGCTTAATCCGTCATTTATTTCAGCACACATATCACAGGTACTGCACTTATCAAGTTATTCTTTTGTGATTTTTCCGTCACGATAGCCCTGGCATATTTTATTT
>X287_Common_Brushtail__coassemble_246_pt1 | contig 10798 bp, 15 predicted proteins | sample X287_Common_Brushtail__metabat2_low_PE_002 | metagenome-assembled genome bin X287_Common_Brushtail
GATGTCGTTTCGTGACGTTACGTTTATGGGTATTATGCGTTGGTTTCTGTATAACACTCTAAAAGAGACATATACTGACGTTTCGCTAACATACGGTTATATTACCAAAAATACTCGTATACGCAATAATTTGGTAAATGCTCCATGCGTTGACGCAAGGTGCATAACGGGTAAGCCCACTGTATTACCTCTAAGCTATTATTATAAGCAGCGTAAAGTAAGATGTCACAATCGTCAGATACACAAAGCTAATATACTTAAAAATGGTATAAAAAGACTTAATCAGGCACCTTATATCGTAAACGGATATAGACTGTTTGATAAAGTCAAATATCAACATAAAGAGTATTTTATATTTAGCAGACGTAGGACAGGCTACTTTGATATTAGAGATTTAGGCGGTAACAAAGTAAACAAAGGCAGTATTAACTGTAAGCACTTGCAGCTAATCGAAAGGGCTAAACATTATTTGACAGAAAGGAGGATACGACAGGATATGTGTTTACAGACTATGTAAACATTCTTTTCCCACTTGCAGAAGTCGGAGTATCCTGTTGTATTTTCACATGAAAACAATATTCATAACCGGCGTAGCCGGGTTAATTGGCGGTAGTTGTGCCGAGTATCTCCTGCAAAAGGGGTTGCGGGTCGTCGGCACGGACGCTGTGCCTATTGCAATAAATCATGACAATTTTACGTTTGAGCAATGCTCCCTTGCAGACGAGGACAAAATGATGGCCATAATCCGGCAGCAGGGGATAGACTGCTTTGTACATCTGGGATGCAGTGTTGATAATGATTTTCACGCTATTATTACAGATGATGAGATAGATTTTAGCCGTAAAGTGGATAAGTACATCTATAAAGCAGCTATTAGGGCAGGAGCTAAGAGCATTATACTGCTCAGTACGCATCAGATGTATGCAGTCCGAAAAAACAGTCGGGAGCCGATACGAGAAGACATAGATGAGAAACCTGTTACCAATTACGCTAAGCTTAAATCAGCGTCAGAGCTGACGCTTGCCAAAGATATATCAGGCGTACACGGTGTCAACCCTGTTATTATGCGAACGTGTCCTGTATATACAAACGATTTTGTTGATAATTTAAAGATGAAAGTGTTTGACAAAGACGATACTGTATATGTGTATGGCTACGGTGGATCGGTGTTTTCGTTCACCTGTGTGTATAATATTGCAGATTTTATCTGCGCAGTGGCAGGTCGGGATGACTGCTATGGTATATACAACGTGTGCGATACCAAGCCTGTGTCTGCAAATGAGATAATCGAGTTTTTTCGCACCAAACAGCATATGAGTATAAGTGCTGTGGGTAAACGAAACTATAAGTCGGATATGCTTAAAAGCGTAGCCGCATCGTTGTCGGGTGCGGCCAAGTCGGATTATAGATATAACGATTTGAGTATTGCTTGCAGCAATATATCTTATGATAATACACGGGCAAGGCAGATTGCAGCGTTTAGATGGACTATTGATAATGTTAAGTAGGGATTGGGAGGAACGTTATGTTTATAAGAGAGAATATGTTGGTTAAAGCTACTCGCCACGATGGAGTAACTTATACGGGACGTGTCAACAGGATTGTCATACAGAGCTGCGATGATCGGGGCGGGTGTCCTCATGCTTTGATGATTATTTCGCAGGATAAGCGTAACATAGAGTCGGAAGGGGACTTCGGATGTATTTGCGAGTGGGTGGACCAGCTTAGATCGATTGAGGTATTGGAGCGATAGAGAGTATGGCAAAAAAAAATATGAGAGTCCCATTTACAAGAACCCTCAAACAATAAAAAGTCCCGCCGGGTTGCGCTTAGAAACCTGTAAAGATAACCAGAGGCGTGGTGGGTTCGGTTACTGTTATTATACTCAATTAAGCCAGAAATGTAAATAGGATTAGCTTAATAAATTTTGTAAATTTTTTGTGAACAGATGCGTTCAAAGAAAAGGAGACAATATACTATGCTGGAGAAATACAGACATCTTATCTATAAAGATGAAGAAGCACGTAATAAGTTTATTGAAGAAGTCTTAGACGAATACTTAGGTAATAACTTATTAACGACAAGTAAAGAAGAACGTGAAAGGATTAAGAATCAACCTGAGCCGAGTGATTTTGGTTATAGTCTATTTACTTCAGAGGGTGAAAGGCTTTTTATTCTTGTTTACGAAAAGCTTGGTAAAAAGTATTGGGCAGGTGATATGTGGTCGATGGATGACTGCCGCCCGGATTGTCCGTTCGGTAATATATGCAAAAGAAAATTTATTAAGGCGAAAGGTAAACATTATTGCTATGGCCAGTTATTAGTAAATAATCTTGGGACAGAAAATTTTGTGAATATGATTTCAGAAGGCAATAAGGTTCAGATTGTTGACCATGATGGGTATATCTATTTCGATTCTGACATATGGGACACGATAGAAGACAGTGAGATGATTATATCCAGCTATCCTCTTGAGTTTTATCATTATGAAAATGTATTTGGCGATATAACATATGTACGAAATAAAGATAACAAGCTTAAGCCTATACTTGTTGGAGAGAATGTTATATCGAGGTTATGATGCAATCACACGATTAGTAGAAAGGAAAATGTATAAATATGGAAAAGAATTATGAAGATCTTATCTATAAGACCAAGGACGAATGTGTTGAATTTCTTGAGGCTCATTCGTATTATAAGCCGCTTATTTACAAGGATAAAGAGGAGGAAGAAAAGTTTATCGAAGATTGCTTAGACGAGTATTTAGAGTTTAATCATATGACTGTTACGAGTAAAGAAGAACGAGAGAAAATCAAAAATACGCACAATCATTCTGATTTTGAGTGGTATTTTATTACATCTCAATGCTATAGACTATTTACTCTTGTTTACGATAAAATTGGAAAGAAGTATTGGAGTAGTGATATATGGTCTAAAGATGATTGCCGTGTAGGCTGCCCCTTTGGAGAATTGTGTGACAGGCAGTTTATTAGTATAGATGAACAATACTATTGTTACGGACAATTGATATTAAAAAAAGAGTTGGGCACAGATGAATTGCTTGATAGTGTTGCTGCGGGTAAGCGCTTTAAAATAGTAGATCATGATAGCACTGTTCGTTTTGATTCCAAGGGGGCAGGTTTGGACATCTGTGAAATTAGATTTAATAATTATATTCTTGAGCATGATTTCTATTTAAATTATTTTGGAGATGCAAGCTGCATTCGTGATAAAGAGGGAGAGCTTAGATATGTAATCATAGGTGGTAATTCTATTTCACAATATTATAATGCATTGTGATACATTTTTAATATTGCCATCAATAAAGCGATTAGTTTTATCGGGATTAAGAATAGTTGCAAACGCAATTAGAATGGGTACATTTTGTTTATTAGAGATGGTATTGTGTAGTTTATCAGGTATATTTAAATTATCATAAATAGCTTTATTCATTTCAATAGAGCAAAGGTAGTTATTAGTCGTGATAGAATTGATAGTAATAGCATAAAATATATTTCCTTTACTTTTTGAGGCTCGTTGATCAACATGGGCATTTACTTCCCCATAAAAGAATTTAGCCGTATTCATATCGTTTTCGTTGATAGGTGACGATAAGGATTTTATGGGAAGTCGTCTTATGTTTCGTTTGGTTTTCACTGCTTTATCATTAATATCATCCGACAATATCTGTGACTTGGATACCTTTACTAAGAACGGCTGTAGAGAGTCATTATTAGTTTTCAGCTTGTATATAAGACTTTGCAACTTGCTGTTCACGAGTTTGCAGTTAGCCGGATTGTTGTCCAAATTTATTAAAAGCTTGTCTACCAACTCGCTTTTTACTGATTTGAATTTGTAAGAACAGTCTTGTTTATGTACTTGCTTGCTGTAAGTCTTTAGGAAATATTTACCTGTTTTGGATGATCTGACAAGGCTTAGCTGCGGCCCTTTGCAAAAAGGGCAAAATAAGTGATTTTTATATGTTTCGGCGTATTCTTTGCTTATGCTATTATCATAATCTTTGCGAAGCTTAGCAAGATCTGCTAAACGTACATAATCGTTGATTATTTGTTTGTTTCTGTTTTCTATCTTTATAAGGGCAGCCTCGGTAAATTTGTTATCCATGGTCGATTACATTCCTTCTACAATATATTTGCAAGACGTGTGCATAGCTCAATAATACAAGAGTAACACATATTGGCAACCAAAATCTACTTGATATGTTGGAAAAACAATGAATTTTGTATATGAAAGTGTTTTACGAAAGGAGAGAGATCCCAATGATTGATAATGAGTTTAAAGCAGATACTGATATGTTAGCGTCGGAAGAAACAATTAGATACAATCTTTATATGGGCCTGAGGAAAAAATACAGACTATTCAAGGTTTTTACAACTTGGATCTTCCTGTTGTGTGCAGTCGGTACTGTGAGTCTTGGTTACTCCATGATAGTTGACGATGAATGGAATATGGCGAGCATTATTATGTGTATGCTGTTCATGATATTTCTGGATGTGATGACGTTCAAGCTATGGCTTATGCCATATAAGCGCATACAGGCGGCAAAAACGGGCGATTTTACATGGAGGTACGCACCTGTAACGGACAAACGGTGGGATATGAGGCACAACGACGGAGACAGCACGTACAGAGAGTGCATAATATTTGTAGACGGTGCAAGAACTGATGCAATAGGTATGTCGCCCGGCACAAAAGCGTGTTTAAATATCGGCGACACTATTATCTTAATCAGGCTTAATAATGCAAATGCCGTTGCATACAGTATGCTGCCGGAGATGGCAAATATTAAGAAGTAAATGAAAGGAATGATGAGTTTTGGCACAGACGCAGTACAAATATTATATTACAGATAACACCAATAGTTGCGGGATGCTGATTGAGTATTGGATGCATCCTAATGGATTTTTGCTGTTACTTGGACAATATGTTACAGCCACGAAGTCATTTGATGATGTCCAAGAATGGATTGAGTCAGAGCTTGAGCCGCATATTATGAATGAGGATATTGATTTTGCCGGTATTAAAGATAAATATAATTATGATATTTATGATCTGATTAAAGACGGTCACTCGTCTGCAAACGGATGCGTATATTGTAATTTGGATGAAATAAAAGCATATTATTCGGGTGATGGTTGTAAAGAGGTCCTTAATTCGTTTGATATATCAAAGGTCGTAAAAAACGATATTGTCTAAGTCGGAGATTTCACTGTTAAGAAATGTACCTTTATTATCACATTTGACTATCATATCTGTAAAGAAAGCTATACCAACTTTAAAAGGCGAGTCTTTTTGTTTGTATTTTTCATCTATTTGTCTGTATAACCTATCCTTAAATTTTACCGAGCATATTAATGTAAGTTTGTCAGGATTCAAAATGTGCATATAATGGTTATAATAGCTATTCGATTCTTGATTACTTGGCTCATACCATTTAATTATTACTTTTCCATAGAAGATCTTAATTCCTTTAAACTCTGAGAGGATTTTATCGTTTGTCAGAAGTTTACGAGGTATTTTATATCGGGTGGTTGTTCTCTGCTTTAATGAAGTAGTAGGTGTTTTACTATTGACTTCGATATCAACAATGGTAGCAGGATTTGCCATTTCGTTATCTGCTAAAAATAAATTTGCCAACACACCTGTTAAACGATTATGCATATTGTAATCCTTGGGCACGTCTTTCATTTTGATTAAATATTTGGATGGAATATAATCTATTTCTGCTGAGCAGTCTGTCTCATGAATTTCATGTGGAATAGTTGTAAAATGATCGTTCTTTTCAGATGGACATCTGTGAGTTAATCTTGCTTTTCCACAATAAGGGCAATAAAGTTTGATTTTTGTCTGATTATACATGAGTAGATTGTTATTTCGCATGGCAGTAAGTTCGTTCACAGTGTATTTTTCCTTCTTATTGCCATCAACGTATAATGCGTATTCAAATTTTGTACCTTTTTGAGCCATAATTATCACCTTTATTATAAAAAAATTGGAGGGTATCACATGGAATATATTTATAAGCTATGTTCTGATTCGTCAAGTAACGTATATGTAACAGGCTTTTGGGCTAAGCCTGTTACAGAATATTTAGTTGAATATGTTATGACAGCGTTTGACATAATATTTCCGGGATTTGAGATGACGGATTATGATCTCGCCCGTGTGCTTGTTGATGTTTATGGGTTTTATTTTTACAATGACGACATAAATTCTGTAGATGTTATTGAATTAGATATGGATGATATTTGGGAAAAGTTTGCAGGTCATGCTAATATGGTTATTATGCACATGGATTTATTCAAGCGAGAGGATCTTCTACATGAGTTTTACAAGTGCATGATAAGGATACTTAGTGATTTCTTGTAAGATATCATTATAATAGCATGGCGGTGATAATAATGTAAAGCCAATTATGTTGATAGATTGTAAAGAATTGGCTAAATGAAAGGAATGATGAGTTTTGGCACAGTTACAGTATAAATACTATATTACAGACAACAGTGGTATTGGAACATTATTGGAAAGCAATATACAACCGGGAGCTTTTCTCATGATTATAAGTAGGCTGATTGTTACAAATGGCATAAAATTATCACATGATACTGCAATGTCATTAATAGATAATCGTCACTTTTGTTTATTGACTAACAAACTTTCTGAAACGGATGTCTGTTTATATGCTAAAGATAATAGCTGCACTTTATGTGATATATTCTCCGGTACAGGAGAGGCAAATACTATTTATTGTTTTAATTTGGATAAAATATACGGATATTTAATGAGCGATGAATGTAATCAAATATGCGATATAATTTCGATTGCAAACAGATATAAAAACGAGTATCTGTATTTCATAACAAACAATACAAATGGCGGCTTTATACTTGATTGCAACATAAATCCTAAAAGCTTTCTATTGGTCATAGGAAAATATATGTGTTCAGGGATGTCTTTTGATGATGTAAAAGAAACGTTGGAAACACAATTGAATGCAAAGATAATTGAGGAAAATACTTGTTTTAATCGTGTTTACGGCGATGAGAAGGATAGTTATATCTATTCTGATTTAATAGAAAATGGTTATTTTCATCAGGGCGATTGTGTTTGCTGCAATTTAGATAAAATCAAGCTCTATTTTTCGGATGCGGATTGCATAGAAATGCTTAAATCCCTTAATCTGTCAAATGATATATAGAGCTATTTTTTCCAAATCATCAATTTTGCCATTAAAAAATGTATTATTATTCTTTTCTTTCGGTTGTAATTCTGTGAAAAATGCAATGGCTGTGCCAAATTGACTTTGTTTGTATTTATTATCTAAAGCGGAATATAAATCAGGTCTAAACGATAATGAGCAGACTAATTTTTGGGTATCGGGATGATGTATATGCATATAGAAAACTGTGGGACGATCTTGTGGATAGGGAAGCCATTTTACCATTACTTTACCGTAGAACATCTTAGGTCCAAGAAAATCTTCTATTCTATTATTGATAGCAATGTGTTTACACGGTATTCTGTATCGTTTTGTGGTTTTAATAGTTTTCTGCTGACCATCCGGTGAGATACTATGTAATATTATTGATGTGGGGTCGTTTTGTGATGGACCATTTTGAGCCAAATATAGCTTGTCCAGTAAACGGTTTAAACGACTTTTAATATCGTAATTGCGAGGTCTTTCCATCATTTCGGTGAGATAAGTGTGAGGAACAACTTCATCTACGATAGAGCAATTGACGTGTGAGGAGAGGGGATGCCAAGAAAAATAGTTGCGTTTGTTTGTATAATGATGAACTAATTTTGCTTTTTCGCAAAAGGGGTAATAGAGATTGTTCTTTTACATATGTATAAGTAGATATCTCATTAAATATTTTAGCTATCTCATCAGTGGAATAAGATTTTCTCTCGTTTCCATCAATAAAAAGGGCAGTCTCAAATTTTGCATTCATGGTATTATCACCTTTCTTGATTATTTTTACAAAGGAGTTTGATTTTATGAAATATATATATGGTTTGCATTTGGATTTAATTGATTATGTTTATGTTACGAGTGATCATAGTAAAATATTTACAGAATATCTCATAGCGTATATAAATTATGTATATGAGACGATGTTCGAGAGGTATGTTATGACACCGTTTGAAACAGCAAATGTTCTCGTCAATGTTTATGGATTTGACTTTTGTAAAGAAATAAAGCAAGATGATATTATATATTTTGATCTTACTGATGTCATGGAAAAACAGGCTGATGCAGGGCGGATGCTTTTAAACATAAATATGTTTGAGCGAGAGAATCTCCGACACGAGCTTTATAAGTGTATGATAAGGACACTTAGTGATTTTTTGTAAGATATCATTATAATAGCATGGCAGTGATAATAATGTAAAGCCAATTATGTTGACAGATTGTAAAGAATTGGTTCAACAATACAAAGGCTATTGCATACCGTAGTGTGTCTATTTCCCGAAATTGAAAGACTTTCAGTTTTGGGAAACAGTGCTGCAAGCAGTATTTGTGCATAATATTTGTTCACAGAAACTTTACAAGTCTTTTCTCGTTTGAGTAGTTGAAAATCTTTGTGCAATAGATTATAATATATGTAGAAGCAGAAATGTTTCTCGTGTGGCGGCACGTTAAAGTCGTATTGTGAGTGTCATTCAGCGAAGTTATAATGAGGAGGTGCTGTTATGGCTACATCGAGTATATTTCACAATTTTACCATTACCGACAAAAAAGAGGCTGAACGGTTTGTCGAAGTATTAGACAAAGCTGCACATCAACCTAAGTGGAAACCACAATCTGAAGTGGCTCCTCTTGTTAGGGATCCGGAAAGAATCAGAGCTATAGCATTTGGAGCACTTGCAGCACACAAAAATAAGCAAGATGAAAGATGAGATAATCCTTGTTTTGGATATGGTAGAAATGATTGGGGAGGACTCAACAAAAGAGCTCCTCTCCGATTTTTCATGTGAGTATTCGGAAAATATGCGAAACAATGGGGTGGAGAATTTTATTCAAAGCAAGGCTATTGATTTTGCAAGGCAAAAAATATCTATTACATATCTTGTCATGAATGATGAGAAACGTATTGTAGGATGTTTTGCATTAACACATAAACCTGTTAATATTCCGGCACAAGCTTTGGAGTCAAAGACGTTAAAAAGAAAAATGCAACGGTATGCAGAATATGATAAAATTCTTGATACTTATAGCGTGTCTGCATTTTTGATAGCGCAATTTGGTAAAAATTATGCTATTCCGGAAGAAAAACGTATAAGTGGAACGAAATTGATGGAATATGCTTTATCTGTAATTGAAGAAATACAGGCACTAATAGGTGGTGGCGTTGTTTTTCTTGAGAGTGAATACCATAATGAGCTGGTAGACTTTTATACTAAAGAGCCAAACGCATTTTTCCCGTTTGGAGAGCGCGTATCAGAGAGTGATGGTGCAAAATATATTCAGCTTATGCGATTTGTGTAATTGTGGCGTTGTTATAAATTACGATAGGAGGAGGTGCTGTCATGGCTACATCAAGTATATTTCACAATTTTGTTATCACAGATGAACAGGCAGTAGAGCGATTTTTGGATGTGTTGGATAAAGCTGCGGAACAGCCAGCTTGGAAACCAAGGATTCCCTATAAGCCTCCGATTAGAGACCCTGAAGTAATTCGGGCTAAGATGGCAAAGAGAAACGAGAATAGCAAACGAGTTTAGTTATATAATTTGCATAAGTATATGACGTAGTTGAAAGAGGTGTTATTATGGCTACATCAAGTATATTTCATAGCTTTACCATTACCGATAAAAAAAGAGGCTGAACGGTTTGTCGAAGTATTAGACAAAGCTGCACAACAGCCTAAGTGGAAACCTCAGCACGAGGTTGCTCCCTTGGTCAGAGATCCTGAGAAAATCAGGGCTATTGCATTTGGAGTGGTTGCAGCCCATAAAGCTAAACAAAGCGAAATTGCAGACGACGAAAAAATAAGCCTAAAAAATAAACTATTCCCCTAAAATGTACATCATTTTAGGGGAATAGTTGTAACGACCCGGCGTGGTCCGCATCGCTGAGAGGCGTGCCGAGTACTTTATATCGTCTCCCCATGGGACACATTCCGATAAGAGGTGAGGGGAGTCCCGTTTGTATATTTGTTAACGTCGATAATGACGCCGAGGTAGGATTGTTTTATGTATTTATCGGGCCTAAGTTGGATATCCATGCAACTGCAATAGCAGCAGCAATGCATATACAAACAATGTTTATGATTTTTACGCTGGGAAGTTTAGTATCTTTGCCATTGATTTTCATAATAAACTGCATTAGTACATTAACGGCGTTGATGAGAATTAGTCCCAGCAAATCAATTACTATCAGCAATCTGTATATGCTTACGTTGGAGATATTCTGTAAAACAGATGTGGAAAAGGTTATACCTCCAACGAAAGCGAGCATTATGGCTGCAAAAATACCAAGAATGAAAATATAGTCTTTTTCTATTGCTTTGATTTGAGATTGTAAGTTAGCTTTTGTTTCGTCAATTTCTCCCATGAGAACATTGTTTGTTTTTTCCAATTGATAAAAGGCTAATTGAGCATGATCATAGATTTTTATAATTATTTTTCGTCGTTTCTTAGCATTATCATCATTTTCGTGGAGTATATACATGGCTAACTTTTCTAAGTTTGTAGCAAAGAAGCTGCGCTTTTGTGTACTTAAAGAGAAAATATAAGACGTTATTTCAGAATAGAGTATTCGGTCTAATTCGTC
>X287_Common_Brushtail__coassemble_247_pt1 | contig 10796 bp, 6 predicted proteins | sample X287_Common_Brushtail__metabat2_low_PE_002 | metagenome-assembled genome bin X287_Common_Brushtail
TTACTATAATGGCACATATAGGATGAATGTGAAATCTTAATAATATGAGACTTTTTTAAGATGATTTTAGTATGTGTGACTTTTTCGCCGGAAATGCCTATGAAGGAAAAGCTGCAAATATTCAAGACGGAATATGACATTCCGATGGAAGAAAAAACAAAGGAGGATTTGGATACTATGTGTAATTTGAGCGAATAGGCATCGAAGCCTTTTTACAGCATCGTTTTTTCCATTTCGCAAAGATATGCCCTTGTCATATTGCAAAGATACTGAGGTTTTTTTGAAACACAGCCACCGCTCTCAGCCATTGTGAGTGCTCCACAAACAGGACAGACTATCCTCATTTTGCACTCTTTACATTCGGCTGGAAGAAAAAGTTCATCAATGTGGCGATTCAATTTTTCAAACGATTCTTTAAACCCGTCCTCAAACGGTCTTGTAACAGGCTCGTTCATCATGCCGCACGGAACCATCCTGCCATCACGTGATCCAGAATGAGCCCCTGCCTGCCATGCAGCCCATCTTTTCATCAGGTGTTCGGTTGCAGTCTTCCTCCTCAGTAACTGATGCCGTAATTTCACCGGCTTTTATCTTTTTTATGTTAAGTTCAAATTCTTCAGGTTTCAGTTTGAGTTTTTCGAGTTTAAGGCGTATCCTTCCTGCTTCCTCTGCCGTAAATCTGACTTCATCATCAGCAACTCCATCCTTTGCGCTTCTCACCGGAGGCAACATATACGATACAGGATTGACTGTAATGCCATTTTCCTTCCCAAATTCGAAAATTGTTTCTGCGTCTTCTGCATTGAATTTTGTGAAGCTCGCATTAATTTCCACATTTATTCCACGTTCTTTAAGTAGCAAAATCCCTCTCACTGCCTGATCATATCCACATGGATTTGCACAAAGTTTTTCATATGTTTCATTGCTCCCACCATACAGCGTGATGCTTATTTTACTTGGTGGATCCTGCTTTAACCAGTCTGCAACCTCTTCTGTTATCATAGTTCCGTTTGAATTTATGGATATGACAAGCCCAAGCTTTTTGAGTTCTGTATAAATTTCTTTAAAATCAGGACGCATAAAGGGCTCTCCACCGGTCAGCAACAAAAACAGCATTCCGTTTTCTGTGCAGACTCTTCCCATTTCAATCCACTCTGCCGCACTCTTTGCCGTGCCTCTGGCATCCATCTCTTCTTTGCTCATTCGTATATAACACATGCGACAATTCATATTGCAAAGTGGTGTGAGCTCAAATGTGCCTGAAATCGGCGTGTGTTCTCTTGCTGCCTTATGCATTAAATATTTTTTTATTTGTGGTATGTTTTCTTTTTCACTCATTGTTTTTCCTGCTTACACATATTTAGTATTCACTGATAATTTAATTCAAAACCTGCACGCAGGTCTTAATTCGAAATTTTGATCAACATAGTCGATACTATTCCTCATATGATACCATAGTTATGACACTGGTATTTTTGCGATAATGTCCGGCCACAGAAGTCACTGTTTCACCCGGTTCAACGTCTTCAAATGGTGTTCTGTAAGTGATTCCTCCCAAATATGAACCACCAATCTGAATATATTTATAGTAAACATAAACTGTACTGTATGTGGTATCTGTATTATTTGTAAGTGACAATTCACCATCAACACCGCTTATTTCAAACATGTCGCTGTATAGTTTCTGTTCTACAAAACCTGTTGAAACTGTTCCAAAAGAATAGTCATCGTCATCCGAATACTCTCTGCCATTGTACTCCATAACCATAACCGATGTTCCTGCCGGAAGATTTGTTATCTGGAACGTTGCGGTTTCATCATCGTTCACCTGAAATTCTAATATTCCAACCTGCAGCATTTGATCCGACTTGTTTGTCACTATTGCTGCAGCAATATTGTTTCTGTTTTCATCACTGCCATCTTCGATAAACTGACCCGAATACATGCCAATACTTTTCACCTCAATTGTATCAGAACCTATGCTTATCTCCGATGTCTTTGCCTCATATCCCGAAATGGAACTTACATCGAGAGATGTGCTACTTGGAATAACAAGTCCCGGTGTTACAATGTTTCCTTCATCATCGGTTACATATTCTTCATCTGGATCAGTAGTGTATTCTGTTTCCTCTTGTGAAATATCATTGCTCTGCGCATTTCCGGAGCTGCTCTCTGCCGAATCTTTATTTGAAAATTTGTTAGCTAAAAGAACCGCAGCTACAATAACTACAGCTAAAACAATAGCAATTATTAATCTTTTATTATTATTTTTGCTCCCTGTTTTTCCGGATAAACTGGTTTTATCCTCTTTGCCGCTTAGTTTGTTTTGTCCTTTGTTTTTTTCATTGTTTTTTCTGTTATTATCTACATTATCATTTTTTTTGTTGCTTTTTTGCTTTGCCATATTCCATTCCTCTTTCTATTATATATTCAGGACTTACTCTCAGATTCTTGTGCGAGATTCAAATCAGCAAATCTGACACTACCTTCTTTTGAATTCCTATGTATCAAAAAACAGAGCTCACTTCCGATTTTACTATTTCAACAGCTTCCCTGTCCGGTCGGCATTTGAATTCATACACCGGCACGTTGATAAGCATCTCACCTAAAAATTCTACTACTTTGAATGAAAAACTGCTGTTCCACAAATTTGACGCTGTTTCTTTGTATAATCGTTTGAAAACTTCCGCTGAATTGACTCTTTTTATTACGTTTTCTTTATACTGTGACAACAATACAATTGCTTTTACAGGCGCTGACTCATTTGTGTATATACCTGATGAACCGGCAAACATCGAGCCGAATCCCACGTATTTATCTTCTATTTTTCGAATGACCGTTTTATCCCCATTAATAACTGTCGCATTTTCATACTTTTCCCACAGTGCCGCTTGTGTGGATTTTCCCACTCCGCTTGATGCAGAAAACAATATTGCACTATCATTCCATTTTACGGAAGATGAGTGGAGCACTATCCCGTTATGATGAACAAGCACTTCCTCAAATGCCATATATGCATATATTTTAAAATCATTTAATATGTAATCTTTGTCATTCGGCCTTACATATATATAGTAATCTTTTTCAAATTCTATTTTCCTTTTTAACATGATTTTTGTGTTAACGTAAATATCAGCTATTGGAAAGATTGTGTAATAATATGTGGCATCCGAATATACACTCATATCTGTATTATTATGTATCTGCTTTGCTTCTTTAGGGATATCAAAATTATCAAGCTTGATATGGTAAATTACATCAGGTTCACTATTGATTTTTTCATCAAAATTATTCTCAGGTTTTCTATTATGTCCTTCATTTGATTCTTTATCAAATTCCTCATTAAATTTTTTATTTTGTTCTTTGCCAAAAGTTCTTATGAATTCTCCATCTTGTTCTTTGCCGGATACTATGTCATCTTTTTTTTCTGATTCTGTTACTATATTCTTTTTAACCGGTATAAAATAATTTTGCATTTTATCAACAAGACTCATCTCCCAATCTGATTCAATCTTAATGAAAAGTCCTGCCATATTCAAATAAAATTCCTTTTTCCTGTTCATCATTATTCCCCTACGATTTTGTTTTGGTTTAAGTGTCAAAAATCCGGCTCTACAACCTTCTTGTGCGTCAGTGGAAAAAAACGACCAAGTGCACACTAATTTTAGTGTGCACCATTTAAGTCTCCGTTCTATTCGCCTAATAATAAAAATTCTTCTTTTGTAATTCCAAGTTTTTCTGCGGCCTGCTCTGCACCGATTTCACCTTTCTTGTACTGTTCAACAACCCTCAGCACATTTTTCATGCAGGCTTCACGTCCTTCAGTAATTCCAGCTTCACGTCCTTCGATGTAACCATCTATATGTCCTTCGGCGACTGCTTCAAATCTTAATTTTTCATATACCATATACCTCGCCTCCGCATTCCTGTTTTCTTTTATATCAGCTACTCTTGCATTAAGGTTTTTAAGCATCAGACTTTCTGATTTTTCAGCCTCCTCAGCAGTGCTGCATTTTATGTAAGACAGAAAATCTTTAAGCTCTTTTCGCACTTCCCCTTCGCCCTGTGTACTTATAAATATTTTAGCAGTACCATCATCCAAAGTCAACGTAGAATCCGATTTTTCAGTGCTTACAAAATTATAAACATATTTTGATTTTCCGAACGGATCAAAGTCACATATGAAAATAATTATGCTATCATTTAAATCATTGTAATTCTGAATTCCCTCACTAAGCATGCTTACATCAAGTTGCGCCTGAGTGTATCTCATACGTCTTGGAATGTCATGATGATTTATGTTCTGCATTTCAACATTATACATTACATCACTGCTGTCTTTTGCATAAACATCAAGTCTGATCCCTCTCTTACCATACACTGACTTAATATCCATTTCTGTCCCAACAACTTCTACTCTTCCAATTTCCCTGCCAAGAATACATTCCAGAACCTCTTTACATGTTTTCGGATCATTCATAACTTCCTTAAAAAGGAAATCATCCGTCATGTTTAACTCGCTTAATTTCTTAAATTTCATCTTCAATCACTCCTTTTTTAACTTCAGCAGCACATATTCTTGCTTTTTGCAGAGATGTATCATATTGTGCATTTTTGATTTATATTGTTTAAATTGTGTGTCCGTCAATATAATAACTCATTGTATGTACGATGTCAATAAAGAAGTAAAAATATTGAGTTGAAATTCATAGCTAAAATTTAATATCAAAAATTGAACTGCAACTATACAAATAAACGGCCTCTGAGAAACTAAAGTGTAATCGCATCAAAAGCGAAACATATATAAACAGACAGCATAAAACTGCCAGTAGGTAAATACCTACTGGCAGAAAAATTTTATTTTTAATTGTTTGTCTGATTATCCATTCATTACGATGTGAAAATTGAATTCGCATATGTGAAGTAGCAGTATCCGTCGTTACCGTCTCCGGAACTTGCTCCTGTCGTACAGCCTAATGCATCAATAAACCAACCGCTAATTGTATTTGTGTATTGCATTGTTGATGTAAGGCATCCGTCTGTTGTCGGATCTGTAAGATTTATATTTGAAACAATCGTTCCGCATCCTGCCACATAATTGCTGATTCTGAAATCCTCCACCAGTATTGTTGGTTTTGCATATGACTTTCTGTTCATTACTCGTCACCTCCGTCTGGAATCGTAGTTACGGTGGTTAAAGTAACTGAGGATTCATCTGCTACCACTTTGTAGTACTTGTAACTGCTGGTACTTGTAACTGCGTCTATCACACCATCTTCGTCTGAATCTTCCGTTCCGCATCCGGATGTGTAATTTGCCACTCTGAAATAGTAGGTGGAACTCGTCGGAATATTCTTAAATGTGTATGTGTAGATGTAACCATTCTGATTGTCCGCATCGGTTGTTACATAATTACCGTCATCATCCTTGCACTGTGCGTCTGCATAATACTTAACTGTATTGGCAGTTATTGATGTGTACACGGTCGTTATCTTCTTCAGACTTTCTGCACTGTAAACGTTTCCATCTTCATCATATATTGTAATGAGGAAACCAACCGTATCAAGATCCAAATCATCTTCACCGATTACTCCGATAAATCTGAGTGAATATTTGCTGTCGCTCACTGATGACGTCTGTGCAAGAACTGAATTAACAAGTTCTGCGTTATCCGTTTCAGCTTCTCCGCTGTCCGACTCAGAATAATCATCACTTGAATCATCTCCTGAACTTGTCAGGTCTGAAAGATAATTTGCAATTGTGTATGCAAGCGTTGTGCCCCATTCTTCACCGTATTCATTATCAGCTGTGAGATATTCATATCCGTTTGTCTTTATATCAGTCAGTGAAAGCACACTGTCTGAATCACCGGTGTTCATGAGAATCACCATGCAATTATCTGTGATGCTGCTCGGCATTGTTACAACATAATACATTTCTGTTGCTGTTTCAATTACCGTTGTTTCCGCTGTGGATGCCACTGTGTAGGTTCCACCGTCATCATAATTTAATACCACTGCTGTAAGCTCGGCACTTCCTGATACGGATTTTGCTCCTACCTGGAATGTGTATGTGTCATCTGCGCTGTCATATCCTTCAAGTGTAATTGCAACTGCATTATTTTTTGCAAGATATGTTTCATTGTTAGGACCGCTTACAAGATATGTGTAGTAATCACTTACTGACTGGGCATCACTCGTTGTGCCTGCACTTATGTCTGTAAATGTTTCAACTGTTGTCGTTCCGCCAAAACCGACCGTAACTGTTGATGAATCATCATATGTTACGAGCGCTGCTGCAACTCCTGAACCAGCTGTAACAGTATATGTTGTGTCATCTCCATCTGTTGTGAATGTTGTTGTGTATCCTTCACCAAGAATCAGTTCTCTCACCTCTGAGTAAGCTGCATCAACTTCATTTGCAAGATAACCTTCGCTTGCTGTCGCTGTTGCATAGCCTGCTGAGTTTGAAGAAGTTGTTCCAAGCGGATTGTAAATTCTTATGCCATCCAGATACACACGTGTCTGATCTTCTTCTGCAAGTGCGTATAGCGTAACTGTGTATGTGTCATAATCAAGGTCTGTTATACTTATTACCGGTATCTGATAGAGAGTACCATTCTGATAGAAAGTATTTACAAGCTGACCTGTAACATAAGCACCATTTTCATCTTTAACTACAGCAAAGAACGTTGCCGTGTTAGAACTGCATCTTGCATAAACCGCAAAACCTGTTCCATCAAACTGGAATGTTGCCGTTGTTGCTGACGTTGCATCTCCGGCTGTCATTCTTGTTACTGAACCGTTGCTGTATGTCGTGTCATCTGAATATACCGTGTCATATCCGTACTGTGTCAGCAGACTATTGCTCTGCAGTGTTTCCTCACCTGTCGTCACTGAAATTGTTCCGTTATAGATGAAGCCTGTCGTTGCATCAGTGTTTGTCTGACTGCTTGATGCAAAATTGTCTTCATAATATACTGACTCTGCCGGCATTATCTTTATGTTAGCATGCATCGTTACACCATTATTGTATTCATTCAATGCCGTTGATGTTGATAAACGTGTGATTACCTGATATTCGAAGTAGTCAATTGAACTCATAAACTGCGTCGGTGTATAAACTATATCATAATCAGTATCAGCAAGTGCTAATGTGTCCGTGTCGATTTCCAACTCTGAAGCTGAACTTGTTACAGTACCCTGAACACCGTCAACACTCACTCCGTAATCATATTCCTCTTCTTCACCCAGCGCATTTAATCCTGAACTGTCTGTTGCAACACTTATGCCTTCATAATATGCACTCATATCTGTGTCATTTGTAACAAGAGTGTCTCCTTGGAACATGCCATTGTCATATGTTGTATCTGCAAGGCTTACACCTAAACCGTAATCCAGAACGTACACATCATCATCCACATCATAAACATGAATTGTTACCGTTGCTGTTGACGATGTTTCTCCGGACTCCAATGTATAAGTGTAATCGCCTACATCATTGTTGCTTGTAAATGTGAGAACAAGTTCTTCTGCATCACCTTCGAAGGTCGCCGTGTATGAATCTGTGCCTGTCAAAGTACTTTCAAGAGAAACAGTTGCTGCTAAATAATCTGACACATTAGTATCAATATTTGCACCTACATCCAGCGTTGCTTCGTGTCCGCGCCATACAAAATACTCAAGGCTTGTTGCAGCTGTGAGTGAAATCTTACCATTGTTGCCGAGCAATGTGGTTATTTCAAGATAGTTAACATCTGTCGTTGCTGCACTTAGTCCGTTATAACCGCTTACTGTCAGCGTGTTTGTGTAATCCTCTGAATCACTGTATGAATATGCTGCTGTCTTTGTTGCATTGCTGTATTTCTTTGTTGTGTAGCTTTCGTATGTTTCCCCTGTTGAAATCTGAAGTGCCAGAGTCTCAGCAGTGTATGTGCCGCTCACATCATCATAATCAATAGGATCTTCTGTGATATATACATCACTTTCCATCCAGTCTGTTACCGTGTAGTAATACGGGTTGTTGATTGCTGCTTCAAAAACAGCCGTTGTTTCAGCCTGAAGCACACCTTCACCATCTTCATAATACTTGTTTGTGTAGTAAGATGTGTCTGTCTGCAGATTTGAATCTACCACAAGACCAACCGTGTAAACCAGTCTGATCGGATATGATGTGCTGTATGTGTCCGTATCAGGGTCATGATATATAACCGGAAGAAGGTCATTCGGAATTATGAATTTAACCATCTGAGAACCATCTGAATAGGTATATACCTTCACCGTGATATCTTCCAGATTAAATGTCTCTGTTGTGCCTGTTCCTAAATAATCTGCTACAGTTTCGCTTGTGTCTGCCGAATACGGATTGACCTCTGCGTAATATTTATATGTTGTTATTGTACAGGCATTGCCATCATCATCCGTTCCTGATTCAGAAGTAACCGGATATGATGTATCGCCATCTGCAACACCAACACCATAAAGAACACCCTGATAACTTATCAGCGGATTACCTACAATCTGCATCTGGTCGCCGATATAATCCGTAAATTCTACTTCGGAAGTTAAGTCTGTGTGGTTTGTGTTTGCAGGTGTTTCAACTATGGATGTCCTTGATACTTCCAAAGTTCCTACCGTCGTTGCGAATGTGCTGATGATTTCTTCAAGTTCTGCCGCATCAAGTGCTTCAGAATATTCTGTAACATAATCATAATCATCTGCATATTCACTTACTTCTAACATCTCAAGAAGTGATGTTGCAACACTGTCCGTTGAGCTTGCAAGTGATGAAGGATTGAGAACACCGACTGCATAATCATAATAGTCGGAATCATCGATATTAAATGCTACTGTATGGAAATATGCTTCAGTGTCAGCTCCGTTTAAAGTTGTATAATGTTCTGAAATTAAATCCTTAACATAATTTGCCGTTAATATTGTGTAATAACCTGTTGTTGCTGTGTAGCTTGCACTACTGTTTGTTGCACTTGTAATAGGAATTGATGTGTAACTTGTGTTGTAGTAGTCAGCTTCACCATCTGATAACAGGAATATATATGGCGTTCTGGAATCTCCCGTTGAAGTGAGTTCAGCATCATCAAGGATATCGCCTGCATATGAAATACCTTTCTGAGTGAACGTTCCAAAAGTATCCATAGCATATCTGTCAACTTCAGCACTTCCAAGATAAAAATAATCATCTTTAACTGTTCCTGTATAATACAAATCGTAACCTATATATGGTGTGATAGCATTTCCATCCGAATCAGTAGAATCAAGGTTATCATACTCTCCGCTTGAGAGTGCTGTAGGGTTGCTCGTCAGACTTATGAGTGTCTCCGTGTCTGAGTTTGAGCTGAATGCAACAACCGCTATTCTGTTGTCCGAATTTGCCTCAAGAATAGTATCAATTGCCTGGTTTACTGCATCTATCATTGAAATGAGTTTTTCTTCATATGCATAATCGCCACTGTCTACAAACATACTCATGGATGTATCAAGAACAAATACTACATCGACCGCGCCTGTCTCTGTTGTTGAGCCGCCGGTGAAGGTCACATCTACCTGTTCAGATGTGTATGTCTGTCCAAGTGCTGAAAGCGCTACAGTGAAGTTTGTGTCATCAGGCTCTGCTATATCAATTGTTCCATCTTCTTCAAAATCAACTTCTGCAAGAGTAACTGATTTATCAGTGAGAATCTTTCCATCGTCATCCGACGTTCCGAAATACTGATTTAAATTAAACGTACCAGCGTCTGCAACTGATTCATAATTGTATTCATCAATTGTTCCGCTGTCATATGTTACGTTTGTTGCAAGCTTGCTCTGCTTATATGCATCGTACGCTTCAAGCTCTGTTTCAGTGATTTCTTCCAGACTTAAAAGATAAACATCATCTGTATAAGCATATCCGCCTGCTTCAAGGCTGTAATAAAGTCCGATTTTATAATCAAACTGTGTTTCCGCAACAGTGAATGTGTATGAATAATACTGATATCTGTCCCAATAAACAAGTCCGTGATTTGCATCTGTTACGGCGTTGCTGCCAATATATGGTGAAACTGTACCATCTTTTCCCATTACTGAATAGTAGAGTGTGTATGTACCTGCCGGTAAGATAGGTACTGTGTATGTGATTGCGTCCGTAGACTCTGATGTATCACTTACCCATGTTTCCATCTGTCCGTCTGTGTTCTGCCAGTCTTCCGGAACATTCTCGGCATAATTATTTGACGTGGTAAGTGATGATGACCACCAGCTTGAACCTGTGCTCCAGTCAAGATATACTTCTGAGCTGTCATTAAAGAAACCGCTGTCATTGTAAAGGCTACTTGAAAGCAATGCATTTTCTGCATTGAATACATAGTTATATGCTGTTGAGTTCTCTGTTGAAAGATTATCATCAGCATCTGTTTCGAGATCAAAATAATCATATCCGTATGTTTCAAGATAAAGGCTTTCGAATTCGGCAATTTCGCTGTCGCTTGTTTCATCAAACTGATAACCATCAATATTTACGGAATCGATATTAACCCATGCATCCGTACTGCTTCCGCTATTATCCGTACATTCGATATATATTCCGACAAGTGTCTGAAGAATCGGTTCTTCAACTGTGAATGTTACTGTATATGCCGTGTAGTCACTTTTGTTTGATGTGCTTGTTGAAACTGCCACTGCATCATATTTCTTTCCGTCAAAATACGCACCAATACTTACTCCCGTACCAACCGCATTAAATGTGAGTGTGTATTCACCCGGAGCAAGATATCTTTCATATTCATCATATATTGCATA